>Ga0214917_10000565_pt1 | contig 48487 bp, 75 predicted proteins | sample LL_1208_BB_MetaG_FD_177983 | JGI IMG/M metagenome (GOLD analysis project Ga0214917, IMG submission 177983) | Freshwater microbial communities from Lake Lanier, Atlanta, Georgia, United States - LL_1208_BB | ecosystem: Environmental > Aquatic > Freshwater > Lake | place: USA: Georgia | collected... | reverse complement strand
ACCGTCTTTGACTAGTTCTATTTTATTATTATTCTTGATGAAGGTGGAAGAATCAAGGCCGCCCTCCGTGTTATATGAGGACATTGGGAAATCGGGGCTGAAATTAAACTCGTACTGCATTTTTACTCCATGTTGTAAGTTATTTACTTGCCTATTGTCAATCTAAAGTAATTGGTAATATGTCACCAAATTTATAAATCAAATCATCAAACCATTTTTGCCTATCTTCTCTTGCTTCTTGAAGTAGTTGTTGTCCATCTAAAGCGACACTTCCACCTGCTCCTGGTACACTTTGATACTTGCTTCTTATTCTGCCTAAAATTTCTTTTAGATAAGTCAAAGCGCCTTCTTGAATTGCCTGTGTGACCTCGGCCCAATCTTTTTGCTTTTGCATATAATGAACTATAACTTTTTGAACTCTAAATGGAACTGGATAGAGTTTTATGGTATTAAATCCGCCTATAAATTCCCAACCACCTAAATTAGAACTTACTCTGCTATACATTTGCTCATACTGTTTGTAAAGCGCCCATTCTCCCATTCTGCCCCACATTGGTTGTACAGGATCTATTAAGCCGCCTTGTATACTAGCATAGGCTCCACCTGGATAAAAATATTCGATAGGTATTGCGCCATTTAAGTCTGTGCTTTGAAAAGCAAAAGTTCCTGTTTCTTTGTAATAAACATTTCTAATCATTCCTATTTCTGGTGGCATTTCGTATATGCTTTTACCAGGAGTAGTATTGAATACATAATATGAAAAATATTCTTTTCCAGCATAATCTTCAAAAACTTTCATTGCCTGATCGACACAAAAATCCAAATTTTGTTCGTCAAACTCCAATTTGACTACCGGAGCCCCTAGCATATGAAGACAATACTCTTTAATTTGCTCTCTTACTTTTTCTCTTTGTCTTCTAGGCCCTAATTTATTTTTATTTAAAGGATCTAAGGGACCTAAGTCATTGCAAGAAGAAGAACAAAGCATAGATTGCATATTGTCTTTACTTGGTCTATTTATAGCTAAAGTATTATTTCCACAAGGCATATGATTTTTCTCCTAAGATATGTATTATTATTTTTAAATAAAATAAACTATTATATGACATGAGTTGGTCAAATTTTTTTGCAAATCCTCATGCTCCAAATATTAAAAAATATCTTTTTGAGATATTAAAAGAAAAATATGGAGAAAATGAAAAATTCATAGATAGAATTTGTGTGGGTCTTACTGTTGAGGAAGACGTAACTGGATTTGTTAAGTTAGTGAGCGATTGCTTTCAAAGAGGATTTCATCTTTCTGTTGAGCAGCATAAAGAATCTTTGTCAAAGATAGGAATGAAAGTTAATCTAACAAAAGAAGTTCCTAATGACGCTAAAATATTCAAATAATTCAATCTGAAAAATCTGGTTGGTTGTCGGATGGTATGGCCTTATAGATCCAACCAATATCTTTGTTTTCTTTTTCAACTATTTTCCACCATCTATGTTGGTTATAAGGAACTCGATTGTAAGAATCAGTGCTCTCTTCATAAACTTCATAAACAAAAGGATAGACAATAGAATCTAGAGTTATTTTTTCTTTTGGATCTGAGGACCAAAAGGTCATAAACAAATCTTCGTTATCAATAATAACAGCAGGAAAAATAAATTTCTTTTTGTAAGTAACTTTTGTCCAACTTTCTCCGTAAAGATTGTCTTGATAACTTTTTCTTTCTGCTGGAAGACAGTGCATTAGAACCTTATACTTAATCATTGGAAGTTCAAATTCTAAAGTCTCTTTTTTAGTTTCTTGTTCTGGCTCTTGAGTTTCTTTATATTCGGGTTCTTTAATTTCTTGATATTGTGATTCTTTATAAGAAATTTGCTCTTCTGAAATTGCAATTGGAACTTCTGGCTGTTTTATTTCTTGTATATTTTCTTTAATTTTAATTTTATTTTTTGTTATTTTTTTGTCAGCAGATGTTCTAATTTCTGGCCAGTTAAAGTTATGAAATACCAATTTTTTAATATCCCAAGAAACTTGTGCTTTTGCAAGTTTATTTGGCCCAGATATTTTATAGACTTTTCCCTCTTTATCGGTAATTGACATATTGGTAAAAAAAAAATAATTATTCACTTATATATAATAAAAGACAAATCACTTTTTTAGGAGAAAAATTATGGCCCTGGTAGTACCCAACGTGGGAGAAGTAAGATTACTAAAATACATAGTAAACAATGTATCTCCAACTAATTTAGTTTTGCACTTATACGTAAACGATATAACACCATCAGAATTAGATGTTTCAAGCACATACACTGAGGCCACTTCATCAGGTTACAGTTCGGCAACACTATCAGGAAGCTCATGGAGCGTTGGAACAACAGACGGAACTAGCTCTGCACTTTATAGTGCTGGTATCACCTTCACATTCTCAGTTGGAGAAAGTGTATACGGATACTACGTAACAGATACTCCTACGGGCAATTTGCTATGGGCTGAAAGATTCCCAGGAGCACCTTTTGCTTTGCCTTCTGGCGGCGGAGAAATAGCTGTTCGTCCTCAAGTTCAATTAAGTTAATTTCATTGCATAAATAACGCAAGGAGGCTTATGCTAAAAAATTCAGATGGTTCTCCATATAAACCTATAGGTAGTTTGGATCAATTCGACCCAGATAATCCCGAGCGTTGTTTATTTAACACTTGGGATGCAGAAATGATAAAGATATATGGATCCCCTATTTTTTATTATGAAGTTTTTATTCAAACTGGTTCTTTGGATAGGGTTTATAGGGAAGACAGAGGCAAAATTTGGTCTAATAATCCTATAGTTTTATACGCAAGTTACGAGCCTATACCTAATCAAAATTATCAAAATGCATTCGGAATAGATTCGCCAGACGAAATAATTTTTGATCTAAATTACAGAGATGTTTTGGATAGAGTAGGACATCCTCCAAAAATAGGATCTAGAATTCATACGCCTCATAGAAAAGAAGATTGGGTAATAATTCAAAGAAATATAGGAGAAACAATGCTTTGGAGTCAAATTAGAATTCAAATTCTATGTCAAAGATTCCAAGAAAGCATAACTACAGGAGAAGGAAAAGTTACAGAAAAAAAACCAGATTTTGATTTAAATGATCTAAATAAAAGAAGTTGATAAATAAGGAAAATAAAAATGAAAAAATTTTCAAATTGGATAGTAGAAAACAAACAAAATTCTGTGGATCAAAAAAAACAATTTATTCAATCCGTACTGAACAAGTACGGCAAAAAGATGCCGCCAATAGATAAAGACAGATATACAGAAATTGAAGGACTAGAAGGCCCTTTTATGCTAAAAAGTGGCAAGGTAGTTTACTATGATCCAAAAGAAGGAAAATATTACGACAGAGATTCAGATATGTACATGGATGATAAAGATTACCATTTGCACTCAAATCCAAAACTTGAAGAATATAAACCAAGTGAATTAATTAGCAATTGGAATGAAGAAGATAAAGAATTAAAAGTTCTTAGCTCTCAAATGCAAAATGTTTTAGGAAAATTATTGAATTTGATTTCTAAAATGAAAAATAAAAATAAAGGATATGCTTTATTGCATCAAATTGGACAGTCAATTCAAAGTGCAACAGGAGCCAGCAATGTAAACATGAAAAAAGCTTTATTTGGTGAGTTTCCTAATCAGTGATTTCCAAAACATAATTCTTGGAAAAACAGGTTTTTTATTTATAATTATTTCTTTAATATAAGGCTTTTTAGGATTTTTAACTTGTTTTTTTACAATTTTATAATATTTCATATCTTTACTAAATAAATTAGTGAGGAAAACAAATGTCTGTAGATCCAGGAAATTATCCCAACAAAAGTATAAATGAATGCAATGCCAAAAGTCCCATTCAGTCTCAATTAAATAAAGACCAAGTTCCTAGTCAATGTGGCAAAAATGAAGAAACTTTAAAATCTGTGCAGGGCCCAGATTTAGGGTGGCTAGAAGAATCAGCCAATAAAAAAATTGGACTGGGGGAAGAAGCTCAATGCGATCCAATTCAAACCGGACAAATTGTAGAAGATATAAAATCCCCCACTAGAGAAGTGGTTTATAGATATTCAAAAAGTATAAGAGGTTGCGATGAAGCAATGTTGAATTTATTCAATAACGTAGTGGTAATAGATGAAGATGGAAAAGCTCATAAAGTACCAATAATATGGGGAACTCAAGAAAAAGCAGTTGCTTGGATACTTCAAGATAACACTAGAAAAGACGGCAGTTTGGTTGTTGAAAGAATAAGATTGCCAATGATGGCAATTTATTCAAATTCAATGGATTTCGATACAGAAAGATACACATATCATAGAGCTTTAGATTACTTAAGAGACTTACGATCTGATGGCAAGCCAGGATTTGCAATAAAAGAAAAATATGAAAGAGATACTGTGTTCGGTGTTTCTCGCGGAATTCCTATAAATAAAGGCTATACTTTATTAATTTGGACTATGTTTATGGAAGACGTAGATCAAATTTTAGAACAAATATTTTTAAAATTTTCTCCTATTGCATATATAAGTGTACGTGGTGTTCATTGGGAAACAACGGTAAGTTTAGACTCTGTTGCAAACAATGTTGATTATGAGCCTGGCGATCAAAATCAAAGAATAATAAAATATGAAATAAATTTTACCGCTAAGACATATATACCACAGCCGATAACTCGTAAGAAGTCGGTACTTAAGACTAAAATTGATTTTTACAACAGTGTAGAGGAAAATAAAATCAAAGAAGTTTTAGGAAGGTTAGAAGAAGAAGTTGAAGAGTATAAGAAAGGGCAATAATGATCGAAATAAAAAATAAAATGAAAAGTCCAGTACAGTTAGTAATTAGATCAAGAAAGGCCCCTAAAGCTTTTACAACTCTAAATATTCCAGGTTTAGGAGCAGGACGTAATACTTATTACCTAGAAGATGAAAGAAATACGGAATATGTTGAAAGAGCAGAAAAAATGGGTTTGATTTCTACTAGATACCTAACAAAAAAAGAGTTGAACAAGGGAGAATAAAATTATGGCAATACTAAAAGGTTTTCCACCTTCAAATACAATTTCACCATCAGTTCGTATAACTGAAAAAGATCTAAGCTTTATTGCTCCAGAGCAATCTTTTCACAGAGCTGGACTGGTTGGATTTGCAAGCAAAGGACCAATAAACATACCTACGATGATATCCACAAGAAGACAGCTAAATACTGTATTTGGATATCCGCATCCAGAAAGTGGCGACCCTTATCTAATATACGCCGCCGAGCAATATTTATTGGTTGCCAATGAACTATACATAGTAAGAGTTGCTGACACAGACGCAGTAAGTTCAGAAGCAGCAACAGCAGCCTACGTAGAAGTTCCTAGCGCTGGTGGCCAAGTAATTCTCCAATCTGACACTGCCGGAAATTATGATTTCAATAAGGCTGGTTATTTGAGATGGAGACTAAATGGAGTTTTGGCATCAAAAACACTAGTTGTATTAGCTAACTCAGACCATCCAGATCCGGTAGTAAATGACTCAGGCTACTCTGCTGCTCAATTAGCAGAAGACTTAAATTCACAGTTAGTTCCAGATATAGATGGAATTGAATTCTTTGCAACAGATGAAGTAAGTGCAAAAATTGCAGTTAGAACAGTATTTTCTTTCGGACCTAGTGCAACACTAGAACTAGTATCAGTTCAAGATGCAATTTATGGACCAATAGGAGTAGACCATCCAACAGGTTTGGCTCAAGGATTAACTGTTGCTCAATTTACAGGTGCTTTGGATATGTATCCAGATGATTCATACAACACCGCAGGAAATTGGGACTTTACAAAACTAACTTCATATGATCTACAAGTTGTAGTAGACGGAACAGACAATGTAAACATAGACAATGTTGTTCAAGTAATTGACTTGTCAACTTTTGCAGGTGATTCTACAGTTTCAACATCGGCTGTGGTTACAGAAATCAATAACCAAATAAGCAGTGGAGACGTTCCAGGAGGATTTGAAGCAGTTGCAGTTGGAAACAATGTTTCGGTAAAAACATTACACCATGGTAGAGACGCAAGAATACTAATAAAGAGCGAAAGCTCAACATTTGAATTCTTCGGATTTGACCAACCACTAGAAGATCCAACCGATGACGAATCAACTCCAGGAATATGGTACACAGCCGAGGGCATTACTCCTAGTGGAGTAACAGGAGATGCCAACATCCAAGACTTAGGTTTAGTATCAGGAGACAGCAACACAACGGGAGATGTTTCTGTTAGAGTTACTGCCGATACAGCGGGCGTTGATGGAAATGCGACTCAAATTGTTGTTAAGAATAACATTAGAGAAGGCAACTTCATAATGGAAGTTTATAACAATGGAGTCCAAATGGAATCTTGGGGAAATCTTACCAAGGATGAGTCCAGCAGATTTTATGTAGAAACATTCTTATCTTTAGTTTCTGACTACGTAAGAGTTGTTGATAACACTGATAATCCTGCTCCTCCTCTTGATGGAACCTATAGTTTATCAGGTGGAAAAGACGGAATACCAGCAGACCCAGATGATCAAGATTATCTAATAATTGGAAATCTACTAGGAATGTCAGGAATATATGCCTTGAGCGAACCAGAACAAATTGATCTTGATATTGTTGCTGTTCCAGGCCATTGTTCAACCGGCGTAGTTTTGGCCCTAATTGACATGTGTCAAAATGTAAGATCAGATTGCTTGGCAATTATTGATCCTCCATTCGGACTAACTGTCAAGGAAATAGTAATGTGGCAAAACGGTTCTCATCCATTGAACACAACTAGATTTGATTCTGACTTTGCTGCACTATACTGGCCATGGGTCAAGATCCGTGACATATTCAACAATGTTGACGTATGGGTTCCACCAAGTGGCTCTGTAATGGCTGTTTATGCCAGAAACGACTTCTTGGCAGCACCTTGGTTTGCACCAGCGGGTCTAACTAGAGGCGTTGTTCCAAATATAACAGACGTTTTCAGCAGACCAACATTAGAAGAAAGAGACTTGATGTATGGAAATAGAAATGCAATCAATCCTATCGTTCAATACATTGATTCACAAGACTATGTTGTTTGGGGTCAAAAGACACTACAAAGAAAACCAACAGCATTGGATAGAGTCAACGTAAGAAGATTAATGTTCGTAATAGAAAAGAGAATTAGAGCTGCTTCTAGAATCTTGCTATTCGAACCACATGATGAAATATTCAGACAGAAGTTCATCACAATAGCAACTAAGATTCTTGAACAAGTTCAAGTTGGAAGAGGATTGACAGATTTCATTATCAAAGCAGACACCGAGCTAAATACACCGGATGTTATTGATAGAAATGAATTCAGAGCCAGAATTGGTGTTCAACCAACAAGAGCGGTAGAATTTATGTTCCTTGAGTTTAGCATTCATAGAACAGGCAGTTTTGAAGGAATTGCCGAAAGTTTCTAAGAAAAAATTAAGTAAAAAAATAAGGAGAATAAAAAATGATAGACATGGGTATTGGCCAACTAGGTGGCTCAGGTGTTCTACATAAGAGAAAGTTTAGGTGGACATTTGAAGTTTTCAAACAACAGGATGGAGGGGCTCAAGGAGCTCAATTGGTCCCAGAACACTTTGTTAAGACCGCAGCAAGACCAAATATCACAATAGAAGAACAGGAAATTAATTACCTAAATGCAAAGACCTGGATTCCAGGAAAAGGCACTTGGGAAACTCTTACTGTTACCTATTATGACGTTGCAGTCAGCGGCGGAACAGGAAACGAAGGTCTTTGGACTTGGCTAGCAAACGTATACGATTATACAAAGCCAGTTTCACTAAAGCAAAATAGCATCAGAAGAGGTTATGCTGGGCTTGGTAGCTTGAAATTGTATGATGGTTGCGGTACAGCTCTTGAACAATGGACCCTAGGAGACATGTGGCCACAAGCAGTAAATTTTGGAGAACTAGATTATGCTTCTTCCGAAGAAGTTACAATTGAAGTTACTCTAAGATACTCAAACGTTGCTTACAAGTCGCTCTCTGGTTGCGTCAAAGAACCTTCACCAAATTGCGAAAGCTGCTCTTGATATTTATTATAAAATTATCATTCATATAAAACACAAGAGGGTTTATCTTATAAACCCTCTTGTGCCTATTTAAAGAGGAATAAAAATGGCTCAACAAATGGGATTTGACTTCGGATTAGAGAAGCCCGATCTATGCCTTATGAGGAAGTTTAGATGGCTATTTAAAATAGACGAAGTTTGTGCCCAAGGAGTAAATTCATTGCCTCCTGAGAAGGGTGCAAGGCCTAGTTTGAGCTTTAAAGAGGTAGAAGTTCAGCATTTAAATGAGATAATATATTATCCTTCAAAGCCAGATTGGAAGCCAATTAATTTAACTTTATATGATTTGAAAAAAAATCAAAACCCTGTTCTCAATTGGATAAAAGAACAATATGACACGCAAAACGGAACGTGGAAGGTAGGTTACGGAGGAGATGATAGAAAATTTAAAAAAGAAAATGCAACATTGGAAATGTACGATGGATGTGGAAATGTTATTGAAACATGGAAATTTATTAATGTTTGGCCGAATAATATAGAATGGGGAGAGTTAGATATGCAAGACAATAATTATTTAACTATTGATCTTACCCTTCGATATGATCGTGCCTACATTGAGTAATCATAGAATCTATAAAAGCCATAACTTTTGAATCTATGCTGCACCAACCGTCTCCGTAGTATGTAAAAATTTCCTCATCTTTTTCAATATCTCTGATGAATTCAAAATAAAGATTTTCTCCATCATTAGAAATTTCTGCATTTTTCAATATCTTATTATTTTGGTTTATCATTCCTGCGTAATTGAAAGGAATAATGCACCTTTCTTTATCTTTTGGATCGGCAAATTTATAATTTCTAGCATAATTAGTGCATTTATTTATATCATCAAATTTTTTGATGCTTATTCCAAAGACATATAATCTATCGCCTTTTTTTATATCATCTTCAGCAAAAAGACCAAATCCAGCTTTAGGAATAGTAGATGGCTTAATAGAAAATCTAATGTCTTTTTCAAAGTCTAAATTAGTTATATTCATTATATAGTTTATTGAAATCTTATAGACTAAATAAAAGTGTTTTATCTCAATCCAAATCTTTTTTTAGAAGATTTTTCATTTCTTGTAATTTATCTTCTAGCTCTCTTGTTTTCAATTTTAATTTTCTACAAGCTCCACTTTTATTCAGTCTACCTTTTTTAGTATAAACTTTATTTTCATTTTCTAATAAAACTTGAACTATATCTCCAAACCCATTTTCTATAAGTTTATTAATTAGTTCTTGTCTTTCCATTTCATCTAAAATATTGCTCATATTTATAAATATAGTATATTATTTAATATAAATCAATATTACTTTGATCTTTCTATAAAAATTTCTTTTCCATTTTTTATAATTAATTGATTATGAAAAAATTGCACGTGTTTTAAGTATTTCTTTTTCAATTCATTATAATTCCTAGCAGACCTATACAACTGTCTAAAATGATTTAGTATGCAAGTTGTCATATAGTTAAATGCCTTGCCTTTTCTGGGGTCAAATCTATTAATTTTTTCAAAACAAATCATAACTCCTTCTTGAATAGCATCATCCATATCTATTAACTGAAATTTGGCATATCTAACTATATTTTCTGATAATGTAAAAAAGGCTATGGCAAGTTTTTTCTTAATGTCTTCATACTCTTGACAAGTTTCTTTATAATTACTTTGTTTTTCTAATAAATCTTCTTTATTAGCACAGCAATTTATATTTTTGTTGTTTTTTCTTATTATTGTAAAATTTATATCTTCAATCAAAATTTCCAATCTAAATTTTTCTCTTCTACAATTTTGAAATTGACATATTATTTTTTCAAAAAATTTGTTATTTAAATACTCACTACTCATTAATCTCCTAGATTTTTATAAAAATTATACTCAATTTAAAATAGTATGATTAATTGGGAAAAATGCATATCTGGATTATTAAAAGTTATAGAAAGCCCTAGTGAGGAAAAGGGGTACAAAGAACTTTTCAGATATTATCAAAAAAACAATTTAATTTATGAAGCAGAATGTTTAGATTTTTTAATTAATAGCAAGTTTAAAAATGTTGACAATACAAATATTAGTAAAAAACAATGAAAATACAATTAAGAAAACTTTGGATTCTTTAATTGATATTAATTGCGAAATATTAATAGGAAATTTAGGATGCAAGGACAAAACTTTAGAAATTTGTTCAAACTATAAAAATATAAAAATAATAGATTTTAAAGAGAAAGATCAAAAAATTTGCGATATTAGAAATGAACTTTCCAAAAAAATTAATATGTACATAAATCCTTGGGAGATTTTAGTAAAAGGAAAAGAAATATTAGAATATACTAATGAATCCCAACAAATATATGTTTTTCAAAACGATATAATTTCTAAAGAGCTTAGAATATGGAAAAAAGAAAAATTCATAAACCCAATATATGAAACAATAATAAACAAAGAAGCTAAAATAAATGAAGAAATAGTATTATCTTCTAAAAACCCACCAGACGATAGAAAAGAAAAACTAAAAATACTAGAAAAATGGAATTTAGAAAGACCATTTGATTTAGATGTTTATTATTATCTTGCATTGTGTCATTTGTCACTAAGAAACTATGAAAGATTTTTTTATTTTTCAGAAGAATATTTCTTAAGAGAAACAAATATTTCATCATCCTACTTAATGATGAAATATTATATATCTCAAGTAAAACTTCACACTAATAAAATAAAAGAATCACTAGAAAGCATTTTGCTTTGCGTAAGTCAAAAACCAGAAATGGCTGAGTTCTGGTGCGTTCTAGGCGATATATTTTATAAACAAAATCAAATTAAAAAAGCAAAAGAATTTTATGAAAATGCAATAATAATAGGCCAAAAAAGAAGAAAAAACGATGAATTGCCTATAGAAATAAAAAAGTATAAAGCCTACCCAACTTCAATGATAGAAAATATAAATAAGATTATTGAAAATACAAGTTTTTACTAAAAAATCAAATCTAGTTCATTAACAACAACGGTCACTTGATCTTCATACCTGGCCATGTCTAGCTGTTTTCTACCGGGGCCTAATTTTCTTAATTTCTTTTCTAATTCATCAATATGGCAATTTATAACAGTCCATTGATTTTCTGCTAATTTTTGTATTTCTTCAGATTCATCTGGGGCTTCAGAATTTGGATAATATTTTTCTAATTGCTGTTTGCACTCCTTGAATACTTTTCTGTACAGCGGAACGTTGCATGGACAGCCCGGATTATTTAGAAATTCATTTACTTCTTTTTCCATTTCTTTTGGCAAAGTCAACCTAAATCTTGAATCTTTTAGTGCTGCCTTAACGTCCATCAAAGTTATTTTTTTCATTCTAAGTTCTCCTTTATCCAAACTTCAAATTCTTTTTTTTGTTGATTGCTTTTATTTTCTAATTCTATTTTCTTTTGATAATCTTCAACTTTTCTTGATTTTATAGGTCTTCCACAAGAAGGGCATTTTTTAGTTTCAAGCAAAATTCTAGTTGTTTTTTTCCAATTGCAATAATCGCAATAATAAAAATTAGCTTTATTTTTCATCGTCATTTAAGATAACACTCTTTGCTTCTAAATAATTCAAGTAATAAGCTCCCCAGGTAGAAACAAAGCTGCCTGCCATACCGCAAAGGAATATAACAAAAATATTTTTACTTATCAATATAAATCCACAAAAGAAACCAATCCATGTTCCACAACATTGGTAACAAGAAAAAAGCTTATTCATCCAATTAGTGCCATATTTTTCAATAAAATCTCTAAAAGGCTTAGCTATTGTTGCTGGGTCCACGATGATATGGGTAAAGCCAATAACAGATAAAAAAAACAAAATTAAATTAGATATGTTAATATCTAAATCATCTCCAAAAAGTAACATATAATCTATCTCCTTTCCTATAAGTTGTAAAATAAGAATACAATTCTTCACTAATTAAACTAAGCTCAAACTCTGCGTCATCTATATGAAAATCTAAATTTTTTATTAAGTAATAATCTAATTTATCAATAGTTACAGAAGTTCCTAATTGCTTTGATATTATTTTTTCCTGATCAGAGTTTACTTTATTTAAAAAGTCAATCATGGCCTTTTTTGCCATTGCTTTAAAAATAGGGCTTACTTTGCTCATTCTCCATTGGTCTCTTAAATACCTAATTTCAGGGAGATGTTTCCATATTTCATTATTTTTGAAAATTATATCTTCTACATTATGAATATTTATTCGGATCATACTCTTATAAGAATAGCAAATTTGCAAATTATAAACAAGGAGAAAAATAAATATGGCTGATGAAACTTTTAGACCTCAAAAAAGACCCATATCATCAGAAGATATCGGGGATAACTCTATGGAACAAATAGATTCAGAACTACAAAATCAACAAGCTGAAACCGGAGTAAAAATCACTGGCAATGTGCCCGAGGCCTTTAAGAAGGCTGTTATGCAACAAAGAGAGGGAAAAACAAATTCATCGCCAGCAGGCAAGCAGCCAGAAATGAGAGTTACAGGAAGCAACAAGCTAGAAGAGCTTATTGCTGGAATTGCCTCAAAAGGCAATATGATTTATGAAAAAGTACAGCTTCCATCAAAAGGAAAGTTTTATGATGGAGAAAATGGCCCAACAGACGGAATCATACATTTGAGACCAATGACAGGTGAAGAAGAAGAAATATTGGCCACTCCTAGATTCGTCAAAAAAGGCCAAGCAATTAATATGATATTTAATAGATGCATGCAAGAAAACTATGATTCATCTACCTTCTTGACTCAAGACAGAACTTATATGCTAATCTATCTCAGAGGTATATCTTACACCCCAGAGTATGACGTTGAAGTCAAAGATCCAGATTCAGATCAAACTTTTGCCACAACTATAAATCTAAGTGAATTATATGTAAATTACTGTCCAGAAGATTTTTCTAAAGATAACCTAGAAGATGTTCTTCCTGTTACGGGATATAGATTCCGATATAGATTAGCAAGCGGAAAAGACGAACAGTCAGTTCAAGAATACAGAGAAAGAAGAGCCAAAAATTTCGATTTGTCAGGCCAAGCAGATGACACTTTGTTATATAGAACTGCATTCCTAATCGAAGAAATAGAGGGTTTGAATAGCAAAATAGAAATTCAAACCTTGCTAAAGAAATTACCAATTCAAGACGTAGCTTATCTAAGAACAATTGTAAATGAACCTCCATTTGGAGTAGAAACAAAGGTTACAATTAATAATCCTTATACGCTAAATGATTTTGAAATTGAATTGCCACTAGAATCAAATTTTTTCTTCCCAAAGGCAAGGAGGAAGACTACAGCACTGCAAGCTTAAATTTGTGGAAAAATTTGATGGAGGAACTGTTTTTTTTCATGTATCACATGAAGCAATCTAGAGAAAACTTCATGTGCTTGCCAATAAATGAAAGAAAATGGTTAATTGAAAGATTTATTCAGCAAAAAGAAAAGGAAAATGAGGCTATGGAAGCAGCAAGAAAGAAGGCTAAGACTAGATGATAAAAGAAAGAAACCAAAATTTAGTAATTGGAGATGAAGTAAAACTAAGATTATTTACTTATAATTCAAATCATAGACAAAATGTATTAAGTGTTCAAAAGGTAGAAATTTACTATTTGGATGAAAATTCTAGAACAGAAGATAATCCAGAAGGTAAAATTTTAATGAAAACAATTGATGGTTCTGATGTTGAATTAGTAGAAGATAATTTTGGCGGACATTATTCTGTCGATGTATTGATACAGGATCAAGCTTTTGTTATTGGAAAGTATTTAGATGTATGGGAAGTAGTATTTAATACCAATCAATCTGGGACTGTTACTAATGAGTTTAGAGTAATACCAGATTTATGGTTCGCCTCAGATTTGCCTATAATTTATGATTTTTCTTTCGGATTTAGACCAAATAGAATAAGATACGGAGAAAGAAAATGGATTAATATAGATATAATCCCAAATGTTCCTAACGTATCAGATCTTAAGAGATATTATGTAAACTTGGCTGTATCTTCTCCTTTAAAAATATACATAGAAAAAACTTGTGGAGATTGTGTTCCAAAAGAAAAAGATCTAAGAATGGTTGTTGATGGAGAGCTTATTCAGCACAGAAGGGGAGCAGAAGGAAGTTTTTTTATAGATACAGAAAACTTGGGAATGGAATGTGGAATATACAACGTGTGGTTTGAAATGGAATTTGGAGAAAATAAATATATTTCAGATAATTCCCAACTGCAGATTTATTAATTATTATGTTAGAAGATATAGATTATTCTGAAGAATTCAAAGAATCTAAAATAACAGATTCTTTAAAATCAGATTGGATTGCTTGTGCGATTGTAAATACGCCTCCTTCTTTTGAGGCTATATATAATAAACTTAAAAAAATAAATATAATAATTACAGAAAAAGACTACAAAAAAGTTTGTAAGGAATTACACTATAAAAATTAGGGGTTATCTCGGGCAAGAAAATTGTTCTATTGCTCTATGGTATCCACTAACATACCCCTTTTGATATTCATCCTGTTGTGAGTCTTTATTTTTTACAACAGTATATTTTATTTCTTTTTGTATCAATAAATTAATTAATTTTTGATAATAAATATGTTGAAAGTCAATGCAGCAACAGAGCACACTGTAAAAGAAAAAGCTCTTAGATATGCAAATTTTAGCATAAATTAGTCTCTTAATTTATTGACCAAAAGACCCAATAAATTAATTATAGCTAAACCAAAAACGATTGTCAATCACTTGAAAAAGAAATTATCTTCTAATTTAATTAAATCAGAATAATTTAATACAATCCATTCTCTGTATTTCATAAAATAAAAAAGATTTTCATATTTCTTTTTAGGAATGTCACAAGATCTAATAAATGACAATCTTGGTTTTCTATCTTTTTTCCAAAACAAAAGGGGCTTCCTACCGGATCTGCTTGAGTCATCTAAAACCTGTTTTAAGAAAAAATCTAATTCAGATTGACCATTTTCAAAAGCAGAACACAAGTCTATATCGTTATATCCACCTTTAGACTCTAAAACAAACCTAAAGTTATCAGGACAGACTATATCGCCCGAAAAATTATTTATTGCAGATTGACTCAAATAAACATTTTGACCCCATCTATTGCCGCTTCCAATCGTTCTAGAGAACTTTCCAAATTGGGGATTTTTACTTAAAATATCATTAAAGCGATCATTTAAAGATTTGACTATTTCTAATTCAACTCTTTTGCCTTTTTTTCCAGATTTTATTTTTTTTGGTTTTTTCTCAAAAATATTGTCTATTTCAATTTCATCTTCTTCCATAAATTAATATAGTTAAATTTATATTAATTTTTGGATAAAATAAAGGTTCTTTTGGAAATAAATTTAAAATATATTTTTATTTTTTAAGTATATAATTTTATGGGAATTATATGCAGAAAAGAATATATTGCCAACTGGAAGTACATAAAAAGAGCATATTTGCCAGCGACAACACTTTGTCAGCAAAATTTCGGACTAATAAAAATTAAAACAAAAAATAATGAATGGATTTCTTCTAACAAATGGAAATTTGACTCTAGCAGAGTAGGTTCTGGTATTTTATCTAATAATTTTAGAACCGTGACCGGAAATGACACTTCTTATAATTCTGTTTACGGAACATTTCCTATGAAAAAAGGAAAAAAGTACATATTCAGTGTTAATTTTGAAACAGCAAACGGAACAGATAATAGTTGTGTTGGAATAGCAAATTATAATCACAACTACTTAATGGATTATGCCGGGGGTGACGGTCAGCCAGGATCTGAGGGCTCTACCAATTCCATGGCATTATGGGATTCTGGGTTATTTTATTATCAAAACAACTCTTATGAAATTTTTGAAAATTTTACATCTGGGGTGGTCGATGTTGCAGTTGATAGAATTAATAATCTTATATGGTTCAGAATTAACAGAGGTCTTTGGAACAACGAGACATCAAGTCCAATTATTTCTTCTGGATTTGACATATCAGAAATAAAAGGAACCGTTTATCCTGTTGTTTTTGCTTTCTCTTCTATTCCTACCGTAATCTCAGTAAACACAATTAGTTCAATTTCCTAAAAAATAGGAGAATCTAAATTTGATACTATTTTTTCTAATGTTTTTATAGAAATTTTAATTGCCATTTCTAAATCGTTTTTTTCTTTTATACTTTTCATTATGGCAACCGCACAATTTCTTATTAAGAGAATATTATTTTTTTGTGCGTCTGGCCACTTTACTCTTAATATTTTACTTCTTATTTGATTAACAATATTTTCTGCCGCATCGCTGGACATTCTAGAGCCAAGATTCTTCATGTTCTCTAGCAAATCTTCTAAAGCATTTAATATGTCGCCTATCCTTTCGGACAATACAATTTTATTTTCATTTAATAAAAATTCTTTAAACATCATAAAATATAAAACTCTAATTTAGGCTTACTTTTTTCTTTTTGTTTGGCATCTTTTTGTACAACTAAATTCTTTACACTCCTAACACACTTTTTAGCTTGCTCTAGTGTATCTGCCGATCCTTGGTGAAATATTTCTTCTGATTTATGTAAATTTTTATGGCTATACTCTAAGATGTTTTCTTCGATTATATAGCCTTTTTCATCATACTTTTGATCAATTATTTTAGGAACAGAATAGCAAGTAAAGCACATTTTTGGGTACAATTTATTATCTACAAATGGCTTATTTTTATGAGAAGTAACACACATGTCCATTTTTTGATTGCAAATAGGACATAGCTCAATTTTAGACTTTTTAAGTTCTAATTTTTTTTTCATTAATTTAGTTCTTTCCGGTCGAACCAAATCCGCCACTTCCTCTTTCTGTCTTTGGCAACTCTGAGACTACTTCAAAATTAAAATTATAATGCTTTTCTATTATCAATTGTGCAATTCTATCTCCAGATTTTATTTCAAAAACTTTATCACCGGTGTTTAGAAGAACAACTTTTATTTCTCCAGTATAAGTACTGTCTATTACTCCTGCCAAAACATCTATTCCATTTTTAGCAGCCAATCCTGACCTTGGTGCTATTCTACCATAATATCCGCCGCTTCCTACAACTTCAGGTAATTTTACACTAATACCAGTTGGTATTATTTTTCTTTCCCCAGGACCAATCGAACAATCCTCAACAGAAAACAAATCTGCTCCGGCATCTTCAGGATTTGCCCTAAGTGGGACTTTTGCGTTTTCGTGTAACAATTTTATTTTCATTATTAAGCCTCGCAAGATGCACATGTCAGTATGGATCTGGCTAATTCTTGTGCGGGATTAGCACTTCTTTGATAATAAAAAGTCTTGATTCCCATTTGCCACCCTTCAATTAGCAAGGTGTTTACTTCTTTTGGAGAAGTAGAAGGAGGTATCATTATATTTAATGATTGAGATTGGTCAATATATTTTTGTCTTTGAGCCGCTTGTATGACTATTTCTTTTTGAGATATTTCTCCAAAAGTCTTAAAGACATCTTTCTCTTCTTGAGAAAGAAAATTTAAGTGTTGAACAGAACCTCCCCTAACAAGAATGCTTTTCCAAGTATCATCATTATGCTGGTCATATTTTTTAAGAATTTCTTTTAGAAAAGGATTTTTATAAGTAAATTTGCCTTTTGCTAAATTCTTAACAAAATAATTACTATTTAATGGCTCTATGCTTGCACTAACTTGACCCAATATAAAACTACTAGAAGTTGTTGGGGCAACAGCTAAGGTTGTGACATTTCTTCTTCCATATCCCTTAAGTAATTCTGGCTCTCCATAAGCTTCAGCCATATCTTTAGTAGCCTGATCAGCTTTTTGTCTGATGGCTTTCCAAATATCTACATTTAATAGTTTGGCCTGCATTGATTCAAAAGGAATCATTTTTGATTGAAGATAAGAATGCCAGCCTAAAACTCCCATCCCCAATGCTCTTTGAGCCTTGGCAAAATTATGTGCAGCCTCCATGTACTTCATTCCAACCGTCTTTTGCACAAACTCTTCATTTACTGCATCAAGAAAATAAATTAAAGTTTCTACTGCATCTGTGTCTTTTATTTCGTCCCAATGAAGCAAATTAAGACTAGACAAAACACAAACAAAAGAATTGTTTTCATCTGAAAACAGGTTGATTTCACTACAAAGATTGCTAGACTTAATTTTTAGTTTCTTGTCTTTATAAACTTTAGGAGCTTGTTTGTTTACATTGTCAACAAACATTATATAAGGATAGCCAGTTTCAAATCTTTTCTGAATTACCTTGGCCCATATTTTTCTATTGTCTTTATTTCCATCTATGAGCTCTTGCATAAACTTATCCGTAACAGTTATTCCAATACTCATATTTTGTATGGAATGACCTTCGGATCTAATTTGCAAAAACTCTTCTATATCTGGGTGCTCTATTGGCAAGTAAGCAGCAAAACTTCCTCGCCTTGCAGATCCTTGACTTATTACATTGGCGACCTTGTCAAAAATCTCCATAAAGTGGACCGCGCCACTAGACTCTCCGCCAACACTAATTTTAGTTCCTCTGGCCCTAAGATCTCCGAAGTATCCACTTGTACCTCCACCTAATTTGGACATTATTCCAACCTCGGCGGTTTTGGTTAAAATATCCTCCATGGTGTCAGATATATGGGAATTAAAGCAACTTACAGGCAATCCCCTTTTATTGCCAAAATTAGTCCATACTGGAGTTGCTAGGCTATAAAAGCCTAATTTCATATAATTTTCAAATTTGTTAGAAAATCCTTTTATTTTTAGTATTTTTTCAGCATTATCTGCTATTTCTTTTATTCTCTGTTCAGGAGTTTTTCCTTCTTCAAGATACCCTCTTTCAAGGAATAGCCTGCTGTGGGAGTTTAGCCAATAATATTCTTTGGTGGTCATTTTATTTTATATTCTTTCTTTTCTTTCTATTCAAAATAATTCATCTGCCGAGAAGCTGAGCGACTTTTTAGAATACTCAACGGGTCTGCTATGAAAGAAGTCTGTTGAGTTGTTGCCTAGGACTTGCTCCTCAAACCAATTTGTTTTTGAAAGCAACTCTTGATCAACGTCAAATATCTTATTATATCCTATTTGCTTCAATGAGTCATTCATTCTATTTTTTACAAATTCCTGCAATATCTGAGAATTTAATTTTTCCTCTCCATATCCATTTACAATCCATTCTATAATTTGCATTTCGTACTTTACAGCTTCTTTTGCTTCGCTAACAATTTTTTCTTCAAGTTCTTCGTCAAATAATTCGGGATGCTCTTTTCTAATCACATTTATAATCTTCATTCCGATCATAGCATGAAGATTTTCTTCTCTAGAAGTGTATTCAACTTGCTTATTTGTATCTTTTAGCAAATTTTTGTATCTGCCAAACCAGCTTATTGTATAGAATTGAGAGAATAAAGCAATATTTTCAACAAACAAAGTAAAAAGAATTAAAGAATAAACAAATTGTTTTTTATTATCTGCATGGAATTTATGGAGGTGTTTTCTTAAGTAATTAACTCTACCTTTTATAATATCCAGTTCTAAAACCTTATCGAAAGCATCGTCTATGCCTAAAACTTCTAGCAAACGCTCATAAGCATCACCATGAATAACTTCGGTGTTTGCCATCACATAGCCCATATCATTTATACTTGGATGAGGAAGATTATCTCCTAATTTTGCCCAGAACTTTTTTACGCTTATTTCTAATTGACCTATGGTTGCCAAGGCTCTAATTATAATTTCTCTCTCTTGTTCTGTTAATGAGACTTTAAAATCTTGAATGTCGCTTTGAAAATTGAATTCTCTATCCGTCCAAAATCCATTATGCATTGCCTCAATAAAATCTTGAGTCCATGGATAATGGTCGGGTTTGCGACTAATTTGCTCTTCAAAAATCATAAATTCTCCTGCTTGTATATTTCTAGATAAGATCTATCTAAGTTTGATAACTCAGATTTTTTCATTTTTTTATTTTAGTAAATCCGGCTTTTTTTTCCAGCCTTATTAACTCACAACCTTCTAGTAGATCTAAAAGATTTTGGTCATGAGTCGTTATAAAAACTTTTCTATCTTTTGAAAGTTCCGCAATCATATTATATACCCCATAAACTCCTATTGGGTCAATATTAGTGGTAACTTCATCTAGAAAAACTAAAGAAGGATACACGCCCGAGTTTAAAGACATTACGTAAGCAAATGCTTGAGATACAGCCAAATTCAATCTTCTTCTTTCTCCACCGCTCATAGCGTGATAAACAAAAGGATCTCCATCCGAAGGGCTTCTCTCAATTTTTTCTTCCAGCTCATTATTAAATTCCAACTTGATTTTTCCATCAATTAAGAATTGAAGCCAATAAGCAATTCTTGAATTTAGAGCTGGTATTATGCCATCTATTACAAATTTCCTGATACCAGAATCGCTAAAAGCCACAGTCCAAAAATCATAATAAGGAAGATCTTTTTCTAAAGATTCTAAATCAGCCTTTTTTTCTTGAATTAATTTTTTATTATTCTCAAAATCTTCATTAATAGATTCTTTTATTTTAATAAAAGGACTATTAGATAGTTCCTCTTTCTTATTAAGTATCTGGTCATTTATGTTATTAATTTTTTCTTCTATTATTTGATCAGATAGTTTTTGATTTTTTGGTTTCTCTATTTTGCTTAGTTCTTGAATTTTTTTCTTTTTCTGCATAATCTTCTTTGAGTTTTCTTCAAAGTTAGATTTAGCAGAAGTTATCGCCTTATTTAATTTAATTATATTAGACTCAAGCTCAGAAGCCTCTTCGTCAATCTTTTTTTTATCTTCTTGAGCATCAACCAAGTTTTGTTCTATTTCTTTTATCTTATTTTTTATTTCAAAAACATATTTTCCATAATTTTCTTCAGATATCTCTCCAAAACAAAATTTACATTTGGAGCCTTTATTGTCTTCAAACTTTTTAATTTCTTTTTTACAATCGGACAAATTGCTATTTAATTTTTCTATTTTGTTATCTAAATTGTCTATTTTTAAATCGCAAGAATTTTTTGATCTATTTTTTTCATCTAATTTAGATTTGGCCAAAACCAACATTTCTTCAACTTCAGTTTGTTTTGCCTCCATCTCCTTGAGAGTTTCGCTTGTATCTTCTATTTCTTTTTGAACCTCTATATATAAAGATAATTCCTGCCCTTCATCTGTGTTGAGCAGATTGGCTTTTAATTCTTCTATCTTTTTAACAAGATCTTTAATTTCACTTTTCTTTTGATTTTGCCATTCTTTTTCTTGATTGTCTACAGACTCTAATCTTGTTTGTAGTTGTTTTGATTGTGAAGATAATGTTTCAAATTCGTAAAGTAAACTTTTTATTAAGTCTTTTTTCTCTTTCTTTAAATCTTTAGCTTTTTCTGCAAAGTCCCTATACTTATCTAACGACAATAAATTCTCAACTATTTGACGCTTGTCAGAGGCATCGCATTCCAAGAAGCTTCCGGCATTATTATCAGTAAAAACTAAAACATTAACAAATGTTTCGTAATTTAGTCCAATTTTTTCTTCTAATAATTTTTGGGTAGCGGGCATTCCTCCCAAAGTAATCTCAGATTCATCTTTCCATAAATGATTTTTATCTTCCCAAATTCTTAGACTATCTGGCTTTCTAGTTCTTACAACTCTAAAGTCGCCCCAAATAACTTCGGTTTTTAAATTTTTGCCAACTTGATTATTTATAACATCTTTATGAGTTATCTTTTTTGGATGCTTAATTGTTTTGCCAAAAAGAGTGTAAACAATTATTTCTGGAATTGAACTCTTACCAACCCCATTGCTGGCGGCTTTATCGTCTATTTCTTTTATATCTAAATTATTACCTTTAATTAAAACTATATTAGAATAATCATGAAAATTCAATTCGAACCCATCAGGTCCAAAGCATAAAAAATTTTGAGCATAGACATATTTGAAATTCAAATTTTTCATATAGAATTAATTTTTCACCAAACAAAAAAATAACATCAATAGATTGTTGAATATATATTATAAGGAAAAAATGCTTAAATTACAAGGAAGGCCTATAGTATTTTGTAAGCATTTAATTTTATTTAAAAGGAGTTAAAAAATGAGTGCAACAACAACAGAAGGTACAGGTCCAGGTTCAGCCGCTGACATTTTACCAAAACTTTACAACGGTGTGGTGAAAGACGTGAACATATCTCGCAATGCTCTTGATATGTATGAAGGAGTTTTATCAGTTGATGGAACAGGAGAAAACGAACCAATTGCTTATATCAACGGAGGGTTGACAGTAGAAAATGACGTTCAGTTAAATTCTACACTTTATGTTGATGGAAAAATAGAATCTGATTCTTACATCAGAGGATATGCAGCAGGACAATTACTAAACACAAGCTTATATACATTCAGCAATGGCGTTCTAACTAATAACAGTGGAACTTATACTGATTTCGCAAATATATCTTACACGCCTGTTTATGCAAACTCTACAATTTTGATTGAATACCATGCTCAATTTGCAGTTAACGGGGCCAATGGAGACGGATTTAGATCAAGAATTACTGTAGATGGCAGTGAGATTACATGGAGAGATCAAACATGGTCTAACTCAGCAGGCGGCGGAACAAGAAGCGGCGTCTTATTCCCAATCAGCATGGTCTACACCAACAGCAACACAACAGCTAAAAATGTTAAAGTTTCTGGTAGTAGATCAACTGGAGATGATACAATGTCTGTTGATACCACTTCTGCGTATCTAAAAATTTCTGAATTTGCTCGCTAGTTTTAGATTTTACACATTAAACGTGTTGCTGCTCGGTCTTTTGGCCGAGCAGTTTTTTTTAATTATATAAAATTAGTTTTAATTAGATAAAATTAGTTTTCCTATGGTTATGAGCTTTTCTTTTTCTAAATCAACATTAACCTGATCGACGTACTTTTCTATCATTTCATCTTCTTTGTAAAGAATTGATTTTGCATCTGTTATAATGTGCTCTTCTTTTTTTACAAATTGTTTTATTTCCATGGTGGCAACTTTTTTATCTTCTACCAAATTTTTTCTAATCTCCGCCATGGATGCGGAGGTTATATCTTCGACTTCTAATCTAATAAAATTGCCCTCTAGTTGATAATCTTCTAATTGACTTTCATTGATAATATAATGCTTTGGACTAAATTCATTTTTTATGTATTTCGACTCGTCTTTTTCCAAATCATAAATCATAATTTGCTTGTCTTGAAAAGCCTCACCAAAACTCAACTGTAAGGGCGAGCCAATATACTCTACATTTTTTGTCAATTTTTGCTCTGCGTGGTAGTGGCCTAAAAACACCCTATCCCAGTCAGAGAATATATCTGGGCCTACTTTTATCATGTCTCCGTCATGTTCTATTGCAACTTCGGCTGTGGTTCCGTGCTTAACGTTCCATAACGCTCCGTCCACAGCAATATGGGCCCCCAAAATTTTAGGCGGACTAATTTTCTTTGCCTTAGATTGTTTTTCCCAATCTTTTTCAACTTTTTTCAAATCTTCAATTGGGTTATGTGTATAGGGCAAAAATCCAAATAAATAATCTTCAGAAATAGACTTTACGCAAGGTTCATTTATAACAGTTACCCCCGGCAAGTTTCTGAGCGGGTTAACAGATGACACATCCCATTTTTGATTATGCCAAAGATCGTGATTGCCTAACAATAAATATAAATTTATTTTTTTGTTTAATAGATGCTTTTCAAAAATTTCAAAAGTTTTTTGATAGGTTAGTACATCTATTTTTTGCCTATCATGAAACAGGTCTCCTAGAAATACAATATTCTGAATCCCATTTGACTCAGCGGTTTCAAAAACCCAATCTAAAACTTTTATGCAATCTTCAAGTCTTTCGACTGATTTTTTATGCGGATGAATATGGATATCGCTAAATATAAGAACTTTCATATTTATTATTTATTAATAATGAAAAATACAAAAGTCATTTTATCATTTTGTTTGGTTACTGTCCATTGTTATTTTTTATAAGCTTTTCTAAAGCAGACCAAACATCAATTGATTTTACTTTTTGAACCGCTACAGGGCCTGATTTTCCACTTCCCATAGAGCCCGAAGGACTTAATTCAGGAGGGCCTCCGATAGAAGAACCACCTACAGGCCCAGGCCCTAAAGAACCAATCCCTCCTCCTATGCCTCCCGCTGGACCCCCTAATGGAGCGTTAGAAGGGCTTCCGATTTCTGGACTATTGGTTCCACCTGCTGGGGGCGTTGGGTTTTTAGGTGGGGTTGAAGTCGTTGGCGGCGGTGTTGGAGCCTCATTCAAAATGTTTATAAAATCATAAAAATTTATCATAATTTTATATATGAAACAAAGCTATACAAAAAAATTATTTAAGTCTTTAATAAACTTTTTTTCTATAGCCACAATTTTAGAAATGCTATCTACAAAAACCATATAATTACTAGCGTCTATTTTCTTAATAATATAAGCACTAGAAGTTATATTATTATATTCCACATAAACTTTACGATATTTCATAATTCAGTAAGTATCTCATAACCACTAGGTGTACAAAGAATCATGTGTTCGTATTGGGCAGACAACTTTTTATCAGCCGTAATGGCCGTCCAATTATCTTCCAACATAACACAATCGGGAACTCCTTCATTTATCATAGGCTCTATGGTAAAAATCATTCCTGGTTGTATCTTAGGACCAAAATCTTTTATTTTTTCTTCTACATAATGGCAAATCTTTGGATCTTCATGAAAGTGCAATCCGCAACCATGGCCTACAAATTTATCTACAATAGAATATTTAGAATTTTTTAGATTATTGGTTATTTCGTATCCTATTCTATTGAATGGAATATTTGGAGCAACAGAATTTATTCCTATGGTCAAAGAATCTTTAGAAGCTTGTAGTAAATTTTTAGAATTTTCTGTGGATTCTCCTACACAAAACATTTTACTAGTATCTCCATAAAAACCATTTAAAATGACTGTGACATCTATATTTAGAATATCGCCATTGCAAAGAGTTCTTTCATCAGGAATTCCATGACAAATTACTTCATTGACAGAAATACAAGTTTCTTTTGGAAAGCCTTTATAATTTAATGGGGCAGGAGTTGCGTTGTTCTTTTTTATAAAATCACTAATTATTTCATTTAGGTAATTGGTAGTCACTCCGGGTTTTACATAAGGCTCAATAATCTCTAAGCATTTAGCAGCGAGCTTACAGCTTTTTCTTATTTCTCTTATTTGGAAATTATTTTTTATAATAATCATATATACTTATGCATCAACAAGGAGGTATGCAATGGAAAATTTAGATGGAAAAGATCTTATAGCACTATTCTGCTCTGTTATTTTACCACCATTAGGTGTATTTATCAAGTTTGGTTTAAAATCTGAGTTCTGGATTAATCTAATATTAACAATTTTAGGTTTTTATATAATTGGATTAGTTCATGCTTTGTATGTTTTATTAAAAAACAAATAAGTGTTTTTTTTTGCAAGGAGGCAAAATGGCAAAATATTATTATTCAATACTGGCTGGTTTAGCTATCGTATTTTTACTTCTTATGTTTGGTTGCAGTGTTCCTAAGGAGCACAAGATTGAAAATAAACCTAATATAAGCGAAAAAAAAATAAATGAGATAAAACCCAGTAGTGTGCTTTTAGATTTGCATAATAAACAAAGAGAACGCTATGGTGTTAATCCACTAATATTAGATAAAAATCTTTGTGAATATGCTAAAAAACATGCGAATTATATGGCTAAAAACAATAAATTAGTACATTCAAGCATGTCTAATTTGCAGAAAGTCAATAAAGAAGCTACTTGGGTAGGTGAAAATATAGCTTGGGGCCAAAAAACAGAAAAAGAAGTGGTTGAATCTTGGATGTGGAGTCCCGGTCATAGATGGAACATACTTGGCTCAAAATACAGCAAAATTGGATTTGCTGTTGAAAAAGATGACCAAGGACAAAATTATTGGTGCGTAGTATTTTCAAATTAGGACAAAAAGTGGCCTCTTTAGCTTTATTAGTTAGTATAATTTTTTTATCTGTATTATTATCTGGACCATTGGCTCTGCTATTGCGAGTACTTAAATTTACAGTGCTCGCAATAGCAGTTGGTCTTTTTGCAATTTTATCAGGCTTGTATTGGCTTTTTTTAGCTCCACTTCCGGTAAACCTGATCGGGCTAGTAGGTTTTATTTGCGGAGTAAAAGCGATACTAAATAGAAGATAATTGAGGAATTCTAGAAGTAATTAAATTCCAATTTTTATCAACCCAAGATTTGAATTTATATTCAGCTGACCTGGGTCCGATTTCGCTAGTTTTTCCAGTAGATTGAAATTCTAAATCATGTGTAGCTTCATGAATTATGGTACTTGCTATTTCTATTATTGCTTGCTTAGAATCTCCTAATTCAGAAACAATTTTATTGACATTTACATGTATTACAACTGAGGGCTTTAGTTGATTGATATCAATATCAGGAATGTAATTTTTAATTACAACATTTGGAATTTGATTTAAATTATTTTTATCAACAATATTTTGTCCAAACTTAAATTTTATTTTATTGGCGGCGGTTGGACCTATGACTTTTTTATTTTCTTTAGAATTATAAAGTCCATAAACACCAGAACTAAGTGGAGCTATGGTGCTTATGTTGTTTAATAATTTTTGTCCAGTCATTTTGCTATAAAGTTGGACGAGTTTTACAGCATATTTTGCATTATCATAGATTAAATCAATTTGTTTTTCATCTACAAATTCAGTGCCGAGAGTATTTTGTTCTAGCCATTTTTGAAATGTTATCATAAATTTATATATTTAATAAATCGAATAAACTAACATTGTTTTTTTTATTTATTTTTTCAATTTCAACAAAGTCATGTATTGTTTCAGTATTTATAAAATTATCTTTAAAAATAAATTTTAGCAATTCGCATAATATTTTGAAATAATCATTAACAAATTCATTATATTCAATTTTTATTATATTTTTATTTTCATTAATTAACCATTTATTCAAAAATTTAATATAATATTCATTTTTATCTTTAAAAAAAGAAAAAAAATTATTAATATTTTCCTTAGAGTTTATTTTGTAATTATGCCTATAAAAAGATTCTAATTGTTCAATTATATTGCCCCTATACATCACTATGTATTTGTATTCTTTTGTTATAGGCAAAGATAGATCCCAATCATGGTTCTTTTGAAAAATAGAGTTATTTATACAAGGAATTCTATTGCAGTGTTTATAAAACTCACAGTAACTATATTCTAAATTATTTTTTTCATAATAATATCTTAAAAATCTTTCTAACAAATGATGGCCACTTCTAGGAATTGAAACCATCATAAATCTTGTTTGTTTTAATTTGAGCATTTATTTATTGCATTTACAACCTTTGCATTTACAACCTTTGCATTTACAACCTTTGCATTTGCAACCTTTGCAATTGCAATCTTTGCAATTACCTAGTTTAGAGCAAGGAAAACAAGGGCAAGAACAATTTTTATTTTTATTATCAACAATTTTATTTTCTTTTTCTTTATTATTTGTTTTTTTGACTTTTATTTCTTTATTGTTTTCTGAGGCTTTGACTGGTTTTTTATTTCCACAAGTACAATTTAGACATTTGCAATCTTTGCAATCACAATTTTTACAATTTCCTTTAGAACAAGGGGGACACTTACACTTGCAATTTTTATTTTTATCTACCCAATTCTTGAAATTCCCCATTTAATTTCTCCATTTTTATAGTTTTAATTATATATTGATTTAAATATTAAAAATTAGCTTTTATATATCATCAATGTTATCTTTTATAATTATTTCATGGCCTTCTTTTTGAAGTATTTTTATTCTTTTTCTGCTATGGTTCAGTAAATATTGGTTATTATAGAATATAAAATCATAGTAATTTAATATATCCTTATCATCAGCGGTTCTAAGTCCTCTTCCTACTCTTTGAATTATATGGTGATCAGCTTGACCGCCTGCTGCGTTTATTACATTGTGTGTTTTTACATTAATGCCAGCATTAAAAATCTGTTGGGTTGCAATTGCTATAGTTTTATCTTTGCTATACTTAAGCTTTTCAATTACAAATTTTCTTGTATCTAAATCATCTTTGCCCTGAACCCAAAGAGCATAGGGCATCATAGAGAACAAAGCATCTCCATGTGCTATTCTATCAACCAAAATTAAAGTTCTACCTTGCAGTTTATTTGCTAACTTTACAACTGCATCGTGGAAGCCCCAATTTTCTGCTATGCCACGAGTTACAGCATCCAAATATATTTCATATTTTAATTCCGGTTCTCTTACCGGATAGAATGTACATTTAGATTTAGCTAACATTCCTCTTTCTTGAAGATGTTTCGTAGTCAAAACCCCACCAGCACTTTTTGACTTTAGTACCGGTCCAAAGTATCCTTTTACCAACCACTTTTGACACAAATCTTTTCCTCCAAACTTAAATGGAGTTGCGCTGACCGCTACTCTAACTGAGCAACTTTTCATTTTGTTCAAGTACTTTTTGGGCTCTTTGCTCATATTTTCATGAATTTCATCAACTACAACCGCTTTTATTTTATCTAATAAAGATTCCATTTTATGTAGAGATTGTACTGTGGCACATGTTAGAATGTTTGGCTTATTATGATTTGCATAAAGTCTTCCTACATTCTCAAAACCAGCTTTTGTCATTTCTTCATAATTTTGTTCTACAAGGCTTTTCTTATTCGCAAGAATTAATGTAGGACAATTTTTAGGCAAAGCCTTTAATATAGAAAGCATAATTGCCGTCTTTCCCGCAGCAGTAGGAGCACAAATAACTCCACGTCTATGCTTTATTAGTGCATTAGTTAAATCTACTTGATAATCATATAATTCAAATCCATCAAGAAAATTTTCATCTATTTGATCAACAACAAAATTAACTTGTTGTCTATTATCTATTGTTTCGTACTTTTCTCCCAAATGATCCAAAGCAGCTTGCACCTCTGGCAGTAGGCCCGTTAAGAACTTGCCTGTTTTTTTACTAAAAAAATCTGTATATCCATCCCAAAGCTTTTGTTTGTATAATCTGCTATGAAAATAGTTTCTTTCTCTAAATCTCATATTGTTATAGAGAACAGTCAACATCTCCATATTGTCAGAAAGAAGCTGACTATAGCAGTTGTCTATTTTTAGTACGGTTGGCATAAGCGGGTATTTTACTAAATTTTTTTACAAAAAATCAATAGATATATTTAAAATTGAGATAAAATATGAATGATTTAGAACTGTATTTTTTAAATAATAAAAAAAAATAAAATTGACAAGTGGATGCATTATTTTGATATTTACAAAGGCATTTTAACAAATATAGAAATAAAGAAATAATTTTAGTTGAAATTGGAGTGCAAAACGGCGGAAGTCTTCAGATGTGGAGTCATTATTTTGGCTCAAATGCTAAAATTTATGGAATTGATGTTGATCCAAAATGTGCACAATATGATTTAGGAGAAAACATAGAAGTAATTATTGGATCTCAAGAAGATCGTAATTTTTTAAGTAATTTAAAAAATCTAATTCCTAAAATTGACATATTAATAGATGATGGCGGCCACACAATGAATCAGCAAATAACAACATACGAAGAACTTTTTCCTCACATAAAAGAAGATGGCGTGTATTTATGTGAAGATCTACATACTTCTTATTGGCCAAAATTTGGTGGAGGATATAAAAAAGAAGGAACTTTTATTGAGTACTCAAAAAACTTTATAAAAGCAGAGGTGAAAATTTAGAACCTAATGAATTTACAAAATCAGTGGGTTCTATTCACTATTATGACAGCGTAATAGTTTTAGAAAAGAAAAAACTAGATCCTCCAAGAAGCAAAGTTACCGGCTTCCCGCCAATAATAAAAAAAAATAAAGATTTTCCGCCAACAAAAAAGAAACATAAATTTCTATAAAAAAACTAAATTCAATCAAATATTTTATAATGAAAATTTGGATTTATTATTTTTTTGCATTTTCTAATAAATCGAAAATTTCTTCCTTGAGCTGATTGAAAATCATGAAATATTCTATTTTCAAAAGTAGTTGCACGACCAAAATTAATAATTTCTGTAAGTTTCCACCTTGGAACTTCAAATTCTGTCGGGTACAGCAGTTTAACATCGTAGCCTTTAGCAATACATTCATGAGTTAATTCCCCGCCAGTATCCGATCTGCTATTGCCAGCAAAAGAAGGTCTTCCTAATAAATTATAAGTTTTTTTACTAAAAACCATAAAGGAAGGGGCTGCGTAAACTATAGAATCTTTAATGTGATTTGCATTTTGTGCTACTCCAAAAACTCCAGTATTTGAAAGAGCCCATTCAATACTTTCAGGAATAATTTTATCATCTAAAGGCACGCAATCTATATCAAACAAAACAAGATATTCCCAATTTTCTCCAATAGAATCAATGTAATCATTTATTGCCAATCCATGTCTTACCCATTTACTTGGTTTAATTTGAAGTATATTGGCATTAAAATGTTCAAAAACTTTTTTCTGAAGTTCAACAACAATAGGGTTTATTTTATCATTATAAAAAGTAACAATCATATTAAATATCTACAATAAAAATATATTTTATATATTGCAATAATAACTAAAAATCATCTATGTCTCTTCTTCCTGGGGCGTCTATCCAATCGAATATTTCCCCAGAACTTTGTTGAACATATTTGTATCTTGACTCATGAACTCTAATGTATTGATCCTTAATTCTATTTCTATCCATAGAAAAAGGCCCTCTTTTAGATATCGGAGAATAAACCTCTTCTGCTTCTGATAAATAAGCAGCCCACCAACTGAACGTGCTTTGAGAAATAGCTATTTTATTAAATTTTGTAACAAAAGACATTGTTTTTATAGCGCTTTCATTTTCTATTATTATTGGATTATGATCTCTAAATTCATTAACAAAAGGATTAAAAGGTTCATCAGAAGTAATAAACAATCTGTTGTGTTTTATGTTTCTTAGTATTATTTTAAAATAATTATAAAGTAAAACATTATAAGGAGGATTTGTTTTTACGTTAGGCCTTAAAAAATCCCCAAGTCTTAAAGATATAACTAAATCATCCTTGCCAATGGGCTGTTCCAGGGGTATATTTTCATAAATATTCTTTTTACGATTTATAATAAAATATTTGTAATCTTCTTCTGGGAAGTGTGGCAAATCAAATATGATTTTTATTTCTTCTTTATATTCATTGAAATTATAAATATTTTCCCAATGGCCAATCGACTCTATTGTTTGTTGAGGATCTAAATTCAATTTTGAATAATCAACCATGTAATTGAATTTGCATGGGATCCTATATTTTTTTTCTGTTTCGTAACTTTTTTCACCAAAAACAGTGCTGGTGTTAGGAAAATCTTTTATAAAAGGAGACTTTAAAAGATAGTTTGTTTTTCTAGATATTGCATAATACGTTGCGTATTGAAACATATTATTGCCAAGCCTTCCAATATAACGTCCTGTTATCATTTTTATACTCCTTTATAATAACTAAATTATATATTCATATAAAAAATGTTTATGTGTTATATTTACTCCAATATCACTTATGTTTTATTCCTATGTCTTTTCCAAATCTACATACAGGCAGGTCACAATAAATAGCCGACATTGCAATCGAAAAGCATTCGGCTCCTAAATATTTTATATCACTAGATAACAATTTATTTTCTAACAGTCCCCACATTTTGTAAAAATTATTTTTTTGCTGAGTGTTCTCAAATTTATAAAACAATATCCACTCGCCAGGAGCTTGTAGTTTCAATAATTGTTCATCAGTAAATTTCAATAACTCATTGAATAAAACTACTTTTTCTTTTAGCAAACTTTTATCTAATACATTCTCTTTTATTTTAGGAACATGAAATCCATAAGAAGACCAAGTGTAAGTAGAATACACCCCTGGTGTCATACATTCAGTTGTTGTATAAAAGTCTAGAAATTTATCTTTTTTATGACATATGCTATCTGCATCAACAAATAAGAATTCCGTTTCTTTGTCATCTAAAAGCACATGTCTTTTGCAATTGTAATTAAAAAAATTATTTTTAAAAATACAGTATCCGGCAGGAATTTTTTTTTCATCAAAAATGTGCAATTCAAAGGGCAAACTTTCTTTCAATTTGTTTGCTAAATCAATATATTTATCTCCTATTGCCAATGTGCAAATTTTCATACATTATATATAAAAACTGCTTCTTTTATTTTTGTAGTATTGCAATATTGGATTGGAAATATCCTTTATAGGATGAACAATATATGCGTCTAAATAAGGATCTTCATCAGAGATTTCTGGCTTGAATCTCATTAGATACTTTTTTTCTTTCCACTTATTGTTTTCTTTATCCCAACAGTTTAACTCTTTTATTTTGCCCCCATAATAATGAGCTAAAGTTGGGTACAAGTATTCACTTAGGTCATATACTTGTTCGTTTGTATTTTCATAAACAAATCCACAAGTAAATTCAGAATAAAAATTTGTTATTTCTAAAAACCTATTAAAAAAATTATCTTCATATAATTTTTTTATAAATTTGGAACTATAAAATACGCAACATCCTAAACAATATCTTAAATCATCATAATCTTTTCCAAGAAAATAACTTATAGATTTTATTTTTGCTTTTGCACTTCGAACATCATTGCCTACAACCCAATAATTATCTTTAAGAAAATTGTTTAGTTCGTACTTGATCTGGTCGGATGTGATCAGACAATCAGATTCAAAATAACAATACCAATCCACAGAATCTTTATAAGCTTCGTATATTTTCATTAATCCTAAAGCAACGTTTCTATGAGGAGCTCTGGTTTTTAAAGAATGATTAATCTCAGATATGTTCTCTCCATGTCTAAATCCATATATCTTATTACAATTTAAAGAATCAAATTGTTTAGAATAAGATCCATCAATTAATACGAATATATCTTTTGATAAATAAGTTCTTATTGAATCTAATGCTTCTCTAAATATTTCTGAATTTTTATGTGTATTAATTAATGCAGCAATTTTCATTCAACATTGCTTTCTATTTGTGCGTTCGGAGCCATATTTTCTGATTTTATTTTATCGATTAATTCGCCTATTGAAATTCCATTTTTTATAAGATTTTTAATTGATATAAATTTATTAGGATTTGTTTGGGACAAAGCTTTTATTATGCCTAAATTTATTATTTTTTTCAATATTTCATTGCTAAACTCTGTGGTGTTTCTTTGAAGAAAATGTTGTTTTTCTTGAATGCTAAGATCAGATTCTCCGCCAACAACGCCTAATATAGCGTCTCTTATTATATCAATTTGCTTATTTTCCAGCCAAATAGAGAATTTTACCATATAATATTTATGTACTAAAGTAATAAATAAATTATCATGAACTTTAAAAATTGGCTATTAAAAGAAGATATATTTGGTTTTGAAAAAATATCAAAAATCAAAGTTTTAAAACAACCAGAAGAACTTCCAATAACGCCTCTTAATATAGAAGTAGCAGTAGAAACTTTATTGAAAATGCCATTCAAAGATCAAATGCCATTTTCTAGATTCGTAAATGAAATCCAATGGGGAAACCAAAATGGTGCGATAAGAATGGTTGTAAGTCCATTAGGATCATTCAAAAGTATAATAAGAGGATTGCAAACAAATTTAGAAGGAAATGACACTTGGATATGTAAAAAAATAATTCCTTATCATGATCTTGTACAGGCCAATATACAAAACAATAAAGATCTAGCTTATAAATTGTTTGAAAAAATTGAAGAAATAAATCAACTTGAATCTGCTATTGGCGACTATTCAAATTTAGAATCTCTAGTTGTCAAATTAGTCCACGAATGTCAAAAGCCCAACATACTCCCAGAAATATTTATTTTCAGAGGAGTAAAAGAAATAAAACATAACGAAAATTACATCATATATTTTGAATGTAAAGGTCAAGGAGTAGAAACTCCAGGAAGTTCTAGATTAGAAAACTTTCAAATAAATATGAACTACAATCCAAAAACAGGTTTGATCCGTTCGTATGGTCATGATGTCCAATCTCCAAAAAAAGGACACGTTTGGTATCTTCAACCATCGGAATGGGATGAATATTTCTCCCCTGCCCAACCAATCCAAGAAATAACAAATGCTATTTGTGCAGCATTAAGCACATATTAAACACAAAAAATCAATATATAAATTATGAAATTCAAAAAATGGCTTGAAAATAGACAATTAAAAGAAATGATGGGCTCTGTGGGGTCTATAGTGTCTTGCAAAGATTTTAACAACCCAAACTTTCAAATTCAAGGTTCGGGATCTAATCTTGGATGCAAAAATAATAAAAAAAATAAAATACTAAAAATGAAATTCAATAAGGCTTAATTATGGAAAAAAATAGCACAAACATTAAAGACGCGGTGGTAGACATTGCAAAAAGCTTGGAAGGGGTATTCAAAAAATACACTAAGAACACAAGAGAAAAAGCTTGGAAAAAGATAACAAGCAAAGATGGAGAAAAAGAAATAAAAAAAATAATAGTAGATCCAAATAGAACAATAAATACGTTTCAAAAACTTGCTACTCAAAAAGACGAAAGTTACAAATTTTCAAATTGGATCAAACTTGACCAGAGCGGCAACAAAGAAAAAAAAGAGTATAACAAAATATTGCCAAAATCCTCCTTCTAGTAAAGCTGAAAAGAAATGCAACTTTTGGAAAACCTTGAAAGGACTAAGAGATAAAAAATGAAATTTAATCCCAAGAAATTCTTTTAGAACTCTTTTTTCTTTTTATGCCTTTTTTATTACAAGCAGAAAGATTTGGCCTACAGGCTGGGTACTTTCTTTCTGCTCCTCTGCCTGCTTTTTTTCTTCCACAAGGAATTAATTTTCCTTTTTTGCTTTTTTTACAATCTATCCAGCCTTTTCCTTGATTTCTATCGAACCATCCTCTTAATCCTCTTTCTTTCTCAAGATCGAAAGTGCCTTCATTAAATTTAGTAATCATAGATGCAACATCCATATTGATAAAAGATTCTTTATTGATTGATTTATTGCCCCAGTTTTTTGCTCCCACTTTACGACACTTAACTAAGGCTCCAGAAGCATACGCAGAAGGCCAGACTTTATATCTTGATTTTACTTTTTTATAACAAGCATCTTTTTCTTCTCTTAATTCTAACCATTCTGAAAATTTCATGTTTCTCCGATTTTAGGTTTAATAAATTTACAGTTGTCAAAATGAAATCTTTTCATAACAGGTTTGCCTCCTATTTTTTTACAATAAGGACAAATTATTTTTTCTTTTTTGTTATTATTGAAACCTGTTTTCCATTTTTTTGTTCTACCTTTTCTAAATGTTATTGGAATTTCATCATTTATGTGTATTTTTTTATTTTCCAAACCATTTGTGATCCATATATAATTTTTTAAATTTGGCTTTGTTTTGCCTTTTTGTAATTTAGAAATATTTGAAAAATAACTTTTATATTCTTTTTCGCTCGAAAATTTTTCACGAAATTTTTCGATTCCTTTTTTAGACATTTCTAGTAAGCGACCACTCTCTAAAGATTTTTTTCCAGCGATTTTTCCAGCTTTAGATGAACCAATTTTAATAGATTGTTTAATTATCTCTTCTTTTCCTAAAAAGCCAGAAAGACCTTGCCATGCTAGCCAATCTTTTTTATTATTAAATTGTTCAAATAATTTTTTATGTATTCTAGCGTGTTCTTCGCTCGTAACTTTAATTAAATTTTCTTCTTCATTTTTGCCACCAAAATGCTTAGGCAAAATATGATGATTATGCCAAATTGTATTTTCGTTTATTAAAATAAAATTTCTTTCCTTTAAAATTTCTAAAATTATTTTTTTACATTCATTAAAATTCATTTTATTTTTCCTTCAAAATATATATTGATTTTAAAAAATAGTTTTTCTGATAGGATCTTTGGAAAAAATAAAAAGGCCAAATAACGCCTTGAAAACTAATATAAATAAAAAAAATAATTTAGTGAAAAATAAAAGATAATAAAAACACTAAATATATTAGTAATTTGCAAGGAGGCAAAATGAAAGGATTCATATCTATTGTTGCCATGAGTTTAGCTTTATTAATAAGCAACATAAACATATCTAAATGTGGCGAAGTAAATCTAGAAATCAATTTTAAATACGAAGAAGTAATAGAAAAAAGAAATGAAAATATCTTAGTGATATTCGGCACAGAATGGTGCGGATCATGCATAAAATTAAAAAATGATTTGGACTCTCTAAATTTAGACAACTACACAATTTGCATAGTGGATGTAGAAGAAAGAGAAGATCTTGGCAAAAAATATTCTATTTCTTCTTATCCCACTTCTTTGATCATTAAAAACAAAGAAGTAATTTCAAAAAAGGTAGGATACAAAAAAGAAGACTATACAAAATGGCTGTCTAAAAATAGAGAATTAAAAACAGAAAGGAGAAATTAAAAAACAAACAAAAACAAGGAGGTTTATGTTTAATAGAATTTTATTATGTGTAATAATAACAATTGGAGCTTGCACTTCTGCAATCTGCATAAATAAAAGCACAAAGACATTAGAAAATACACAACAAAAAGAACAAATAAAGCCAAAGTCTCCAGAAATAAATGAATACTTCTTTGGGTATCAAAGTTACAAAGAAATATCAGAAACATTTAAAAATTGGGAACAAGAAGCTTCAGATTTAGTTGAAATAGGAACATATGGAAAAACAACAAAAGGAGAAGATCATTATTATCTAAAAATAAGCAATGAGTATAGTCCTGGTAATGAGATCGTGCTAATTACCGCTTGCATACATGGAAACGAACCTTGGTCAACAAGCGTAATAATGAGTTATGCCGGAAAATTACTTTCATCTTATGGAAAAGATGAAACTTTAACAAAATTAATAGATTCAAGAGTAATATATTTTATTCCTGTAGTTTCGCCTGACAGCTATCCTTTCAGCAGAAGCGTAGATGGAGTTGATCCTAATAGAAATTTTCCAACCCTAAAAGAACCAGAAAAAATATCTGTTATTCCAATTAAAAATCTTCAAGATTTTTTCTTAAAAATAAAACCAGATAGCGTTCTTTCTGGCCATACTTACGGAAGAGTATTCTTAATACCTTGGGGCGATAGCACAAAAAATAACCCCAACATTTCAGATTACGAAAGAATAGCTTCTAGCATGTCCAAATTATCAGGCTATAAATATCAAAGAGCTTGTGAAATGTATAATAAACCAATATATGGAACAGAAACAGATTGGTATCATAGACATAAAGCATTTGCAATGGTTATGGAATTCGGATCTCACCAAAGAAAACCATCTTTAGAAGAGACAAAAAGCGAATTCAATAAAACATTTGAAGCATTTATTTATTTCATTCAAGAATCAGTCAATGTAAATATACAAAACTAATTTGATATTCTTGAACTAATCATATCTGCTTCGCATAAAAGTTCTGCTTCTTTTGTTTGAGGCTTGACTACCGCTCCCCACTTTTTTCGCCGGTGGTGAGCAAGTATGCAATGAGAAACTCTATCTACAAATTCTTCATCAAGCCCATATTTTTTAGCAGCCTCTCTGAACATAAGGTTAGAAATTGTAGAATGTCCAATCTCAGATTCTTTAGCGGAATTAATTCGAGGGCTATCTTCTTCCATGTAATATATTTCAATCTTACCAAAATCATGAAGCCAAGCACTTAGGTACAACACATCAGAATCAACTTCGTCTTGATAGAATTCTTTATTACAAGTAGCGTTTAAAATAGCATAGCAGTTGCTAAAAACCTCACTAGTATGAACAAAAAGACCGCCTTTGTAATTATGATGATGAGAAGTAGCCGCAGGTGCAGTTGTGAACTTTTCTAGATGAGGTTTTATAAAATCCATCAAAAACTTATAAATGTTCTTATCTTCCCAACAAGAAGCGTCTTTCAATATGCTAGCAGCTAAAGAAATCTGCTTAGTTCTATCTTTGAATATGGATCCAATTATTTCAGAAGGCACATCTTCTTGATTTATTTGAATATAATCGCAAAAATGAGGCTTGCTCTTCAAAGAATCCAAAGAAAGGGTTTTGTATGTGACAAGCTCATTTGTTGCTTTTTCTATATCGAAAACCTTAATTTTTATAAAATCCCCGGCTTTAGGAAGGTCATTTTTTTTACTAGTATTCCAAAATTTAAATGATATTTTCCCCTTTTGGGTATTTGTATTGATTACATAGGTAGTAAAATTTCCCTTTTCCTGATCTCCTGAACTTTCTATATACCCATATAGAAATTCTTCTAGTTCTATTTTTTTCATGATTGTTCCAAATAAAGATAAAGAAATTTTACTGTTTATATATTAAAAATTCAATAGTAGTTTTTCATATATAAAGCATGAAAACATTTATAGAATATTGCATAGAAACAAAAAAAAGAGCTTCCAATATATCAAGAAAAATCTTGTAGAGGAGGAATAATGCACTGGGCGTATCCTGATGGATACATTAGAAGCCATTATAATTCTTCTTATTTCATTCCAAGATCAGCAGATGAATTCAAAAAATGGGCGATAAATTGGACGACAACAAGGTAGATCACGGACAAATTACATATAAAAATCACGAAATATTAAAATAATTACTTATTCAAATAATCTAAAAGATCTTGGCAATTTTCTAAGTCCTTATATTTCTTTTGCTCTGGTGTCATGTTGATAATTGCAGAAGACAAAGCCTTTTTATCAATATATTTTTCTTCTATAACATATTGTCTAAGTATAAATAAACAAAAATCATTTTCAGGAAAAGCAACACTAACTTGTCTTTCTACTTTGATAAGTACCTTGGGATTATTTTTATCAAAGTTTATTTTTTTGAACCTAGGATGAAAATTATATCTTTTTTCGTAAATAACACTCCACACAAACCTTTCAAATGTTCCATTATAAATCATTGCTTCCACAATTTTTTTACTATTCTTTAAATTCATAGGAACAGGAGCGTGAATTTGATCAAAATTAGTCCCTATTTTTTCTTCAGGAAGCCAATGGCTTGCAAAACAAACATGGGCACTAGACATAAAGTCTTTACCATCTTTTATTCTATGAATTATAAAATCTTCATCTATTTCTTTTATTGTGTCTAAATAATTTGTGCTTTTTATTGGAAAATGATAGTTTTCTAATATAAAATTTTGGCATATATCATAAAAATATTTGTCATTATCGTGTTCAAAAAAGTATTTTTGATTTAGCAAAGCTTCTTTTTTTTCTTGTTGAATAAATTCAGATTCAGAATGATCTTTTTCAAAAACTTCATTATTCTTAAGTTTTTTAAGATTGGGCAAGGTGCTATATCCATCTTTATAAACATGATACATATTTCACCAATATAAAATTAAGTTTTTCTCATTGGTTTTTGGAGTTTCTTCCATAATTTTACAATTCATTATGCTCAAAAACTCATCAGCAGACAATGAATTTATTCCAAATAAACCAGATATTTGATTATAAGTAACATAACCATTTTTACATTTTTTAAAAATATTAATATAATCTAATTGCAATTTCTTTTCGCACTCAGAAAAGGCATAGTTGCTTATTGCAAGATCGTAATTATTATTTTCTAAAATATTAATTTGATTATAAGAAATAAAATTAATATTAGAAAACTCAAGCAAATATTTTTCAGATAATCTTAAAGCTTCAGGCAAATCTATAATCGTATAAGATTTTGGCTTAAAGTAATTCATAAATAAAAAACATTGGCCGCCATATCCTCCTCCAATTTCAATTACATCTTTATTATCAAAATTTCCAAAAACAGATTCAATTTCTACTAAAACTTTAAGATATCGCAGAGTAACGGTTGAAATTTTATTGTAAGGAGGACCATAATCTTCCAGATGATCATTGCCCATTAAATCATTTTTTTTAATTAAATCTAATTTATCGAAATTAAAATTACTTTCATTTATAATTTGAACATATTTTTTGCCATATTCAATAAAATCTTGATGATGTATTCCCGGAACTATAGGAAAATAATCCGGATGAGTTTTGAAGTTTTTATAAAAATCTTCTTCTTCTACTGCTCTTAAACAAGCAGATTTATATTCTTTATAATCGGATATGCTAGTTCTCATCTAAATCTTTTATTAATATATAAATATTTTTTGGTGGTTCATTAAAATAAAGCTTTAAATAAGAGCAAGCCCAAACTTTTTGTTCTTTATCTATTTTAAAGTTTTCAGAAGAGGCTTCATAAATCCAACCATCTAATAAAGAATCTCTTAACTCTAAGCTAAAATCACAGTCGTAAAAAATATCTTTTGAAAAATAAACATAAAAGCCCTTTGAGGGATTTTTAATTTGCTTTAGTTCAGATATAGTTTTTATTATTAAATCAGTTGATGCAACTAAAGGGGACAAACTCATTTGAGCAATTAAAGCAGGAGTCATCCCATAAGTTTTATTATCTTTATCAAAGCACCATATGTTATTGGAACTTTTATATATTTTTATTTTATAAATATTATCATTAATAACTTCTTCTTGCTTTTCAAATATGCTTTTTTTAAATTTCATCACTAAATTCTTTCTTAAAAAATTCTTCAATAGAAGGAGTTATGGAAGGTTTATACAAAGCAACATCTAAATCTACTTTAATTTTTGATAAATTAGGACTAAGAATCACATAATAAGGAGAAACTTGCCCGGTCTTTATCCATCTTAAAAGATCAGTTATTTTATCTTTTATTTCAACTTCAGTTAAACAATTATTCTTTTTCAAAAACTTATGAGTATTTTTTAATTGTATTTTTAATTTACTTTCACTTGAAACAATTCCAAGATCTTGAGACGTATTTAAAGAATTCATTTTTTTATCATATATTTTTTTCCATATTTTCCATCTTTTCCATGCTTTATCTCCAACCAATATTTGTGGTTCAATAAGAGCATGGATATTTCCTTCTTTAATTAATTTTAATACTTGAAATTGAGCCAATATGTAAAGATAATAATCTTTTTCTTCAAATATTCCCTTTGTTTCTTTTAATAGTTTGTAACAATATTTAAAAATAGTTGTTTTTCTAGGATCACTTTTTTTAGATAATTTAATATGTCTTTCATTTGGAAATTCTTTAAGACATAATTCCTCATACATGAGACAAAGTTTGTAAGACTTTGCTTCAATGTCGTTCATTTTATACTTAAGAATTAATTCTAAATCATTCATATTTTTTTTGTTGTTGACTATATTATCATAAACCAATACAATGTTGTCAACCACAATAACTATTTACTTTGAACTTTGAGTAAATTTGATCTTGAAATCACAAGGGTTAAAAACTCCCCTAGTGTTTCTAAGCCAACTAACAAATTGTTAGTAGATCCCCAAAAGGGATGTTACTCAGGGCTGAATTGTTTTGATAGAAAGCACTTTTTTCCTACGGGTTTTTCCATGTAACCAGACAGTATTATGATCTGTCAACGGGGCGTTGGGTCATGGTCAAAAAAGGACAACCTTTAACAGAATAAAAAAAGTGTGTTAGTATATCTTAACGAGGAAACTGAAAAGATGAGATCAAATAAAAACAAAATTCCCAAAATCCTAATTAATCATAGTTAATTCTAGTTAATCAGAATTAACTCTTTGAGATATAAGGGTCCTCAGGGAATACGCCCCCTTTCTATAATTAGTATTAAATATGAATAAAAAACATAGAAGAAATATTAAAAGATTATCAAAGAAATTTAACATTTCGATTAAAGAATCTATTGCTAAATTTTATAATGATCAAACAGTTGATAAAAATGTAATTTTTTCTATTCTTAAAAAGAGAAATAAAGGTAAGTGTAAGAAAGTCTCATCTAGATTAATATCAAAAAAACACATACAATCTTAGCATGCCAGAAATTGCTGATATTTTAGAGTCTTTAAGAGACAAAGAGGTATTTTTTCATTTTGATTCTGATTTTGTAGATTGGACCAAAAGCGATCCTGTAAAATTGCTTATTTATTCAAATGGACAAAAGTCTACAATTGAACTTTATAACTCAAAAGACATAGAAGACATCGCAGCTAGTTTTTATTTCTACACAAAAAACTCTAAATTAATCTCTTGGAACGTAAAGAATTTTTTCTCTTTTTTCAAAAAAAGAACTTCAATTGAAGTTAATTCTAATAAAATTTATGACTTAAATGTATTGTGTTCTTATTTTTCTCTGCCAAAGAAAAAGCCAAGTTCTTTGAAAGAAGCTATTTTTCTCATTGATTATATAAAAAGCACAGACAGGTGGAATAACTTTGAAAATTTTTACGACAAAATTTATTGGCCTTTAATTTCTAAGGTGATTCCGAGCATAGAAACCAATGGTTTAGTTGACTATAAAAACAAGAAAATTGTGTATTCTTATTATGAGTTAGAAGGACAAGCCAATGGAAGAATGAAGACTTTAAAAAATCTAAAAGATTGTTTTATGCCTCATTCTTTGGGAGAGAAAGAAAAAGAAAGCATTAGACTAAAGAGCGATTCTGATTTCTTTGTTTCTTTTGACTTTAAACACATGGAAGTTTCTGCTTTGGCATGGATGACCAAAGACCCAGAACTAACTAAAATAGTTAATTCTAATATTGACTTATATAAGTCAATATGGTTTAGTTTAACTAAACAGGAGGCCAATAAGAGTCAAAGAAACATTTGTAAAAATATATTTTTGCCCGTATTATTCGGGCAAAAAGCGTATTCTTTGTCGCAAAGACTAGGCATTTCAGAAAATTCTGCCGAGAAACTAATATATAAACTTAGACAGACATTTCCCGTTGCTTTTTCTTGGGTGGATTCCCAAGTAGTCGATAGCAACAATTTTGCAACAGATATTTTCGGTAGACGTAGAAAGTTTGAGTCAGAGTTTTATAAAATAAAAAATTTTTCGATTCAATCCCCATCCAATATGATTTGTTTAAAAAAACTAGTTGAACTTTACGATTCAATTAAAGACAAGGCTAAATTATGCATTCATGTGCATGACGGATACATTCTGTCTTGTGATAAAAATAAATTAAAAGATGTGTATATTTCTGCTAAAAAAGCTTTGGAAGACAAAGACGAAATGTTTCCTGGTTTAAGGCTAAGAGTTTCTTGTAAATTTGGATCTAGTTTAAATAATTTGAATAATATAAAGGAGAAAATTAAAATATGAAAACAATTCAAAATGCGTTCCCTGTAACAGAAGAAGAATATCTTTTGCTAAATAGTAAATTCGGAGAGCTATGCGAATATCAAGCATGGCAGCTTCTAAAAAAGAACACAAAGAATAACCACACAGATAGCCAAGAAGATATAGCTCAAGATATGAGAATAGCATTGCTACGTGCTGCAAGTTATTACAAAAGACAATGCTACATCGAAAATGCTCTTAATCTTTGTAAGAAATACGCAAATGATGAATTTATAAAGTCTGTAATAAAGCAATTGATTAATTTGTGGAAAAACAAAACAAGGCATGGGGCAAATTGTCAAAAGTTTGGTCCTCATCAAGAAAAAATGCTAGACAAGCTAGTTAAGTGCTTAGTACCAATAAAAGAGAGGCCAGACAAGAGTGCTCCACTAAAAATGGATTCTAAGTTTATTACTTATTGCAAGGCTATAACTTGGAATGCTCAAAAGGCTCTTGGCAAAAGAATAACAAGAGAAAAATCAATAAGAACTGGAATGGTTTCAATTTCTGAATTTGATTATTTAGGCGGTCAAAATTGATTGATAGAAAATTAAAACATAATATTTATTCTATTGGCATTGTTATTCTGGCCTTCTTAATCGGATATTTTCTAGGAATTAGATGAAAATAATATTCGGCTCTTTCGGCAGAAATACAACCTATCACAAAACTATTCAAGGCAGTGGGTATGAAAATATAGCATACGCCTTGGATGGAGTTTGGCATAATTTAGATGAAGAGCAACAAAACGAATATGATGTTGTAATATCAAGTTTGCCGCCACATCGACCAGAAGGTTGTAAAAAGTCTCCTAATTGGAAAATTCTTATTGGAATAGAAGAAGCTGGATTTGGAGTAATTAATACTGATTGGTATCTTGAATATTTAAATAAAGTTGGATTTGATGCTTTTCTTGTTCACACTGAACAGCTTATCGACTTCTACAACATATTTAATAAGCCAACCTATCTTTTCAGACCAGCTTATTGTTTTAAGACAGCTTTATTTATTACCAAGGGAATAAAAAAAGAGCGAGGAAGAGTTTGTGTAAATCTATCTAGATCTACATCTAGCGAAGGAAATATTACTGGAACACTAAGAGTCATGCAGAAGTCTCCACAACTGCATTTTCATTCATATTCAGATCCTCAATTATTATTAGAATTAAAAAATACTTTTAATATTAAAAATTGGACTATTCATAATAGTGTTCCTTGGATCGAATATTTAAAGGAAGCTGCTAGATGCTATGCTCATTTATCTATGGACAATAGAATGACTTGGGGCAGGTTCCAGTTAGATGCAGCAGCAGCAAGAGCAATTTGCATAGGGTGTCATAGTGAGGTTCAAAAATTATTGTTCCCTCTAACAGAAATTAAGCCCACAGACATTGATAAAGCCGTAGACTTGTTGGGTGTTTATTCATATAAATCAGAATGTGAAATTTCTAAATCTAAAATAGAAGAATTTGGGCACAATCAATTAAAAAATAAAATATTATCTGTAATAGAAGAATTAATAAAAAAGACCCCGAAAAGTGTGCATTAGTTAGGAGGCATTCGGGGTTTGCTTTATTTATTTTTTAGCAGGTTCTGTTTCTGTTTTTGTTTTTGGATTTGGATTTGGAAGAGGCACATGCAAGTCTAATAAGCTCTTGGCAATGTCTTTTTTTAATACTTCTAAAATTATGGCTTCAGCTTGTGCTTGAGTATAACTTCCAGCTTTCTTGAACGGCACCATATATAGTGTGTGATTTTACCACCATTCATCCCATCCCCTAATTCTGGAAGGCGTAAAATTCTCCTCCTTTTATACAATTCCTAGCAGGCCAGATCCATTTATTCCCCTGCCTCTTCTATTTAGCATATTACCTTTTAAATAAATTGGCATTAGACTATTCCAAGGATTGAGGAACCGTTTATGCCTTTTTCGTAGGCCAGAATGACGTTTCCGCCGATGTTGGACTTGTTGTAGGCCGATCCGCGAAACGTAGCGTCGCCATTGACGAGGCCGTAGAAGTTGTTGCGCGCGGTGACGTAGCCGTCGTTGTTGCCTGAATAACCGTTGAAAGTGGCGTTGCCGGTGACGGTTAGATCGCCGTTCAGTGCAGAGTTAAACAGCAAGTCAAAATTAGCCACCGTCTGACCGCTGGCCGTAATGTTCGCATTGGCGATTACGCTATCAATACTCGTCGGCAGACTCGTCGCCGGAACGGTAAACGCATCATCCATCCACCAGTTACCCAAAGTGGTCCAGTTACTATCAACTGCACCGTTAAAATACAAGGTTTCCATATTTTCTCCTATTTTTTTATTCCTTTAGTTTAAATTCATTTGGCTTGTGGTTCAACATACAATTTAGCCAATTCAACTGCTGGATTATCACCTAACAATTCCAAAAATCTTGCTTCGGCTTGCTCTTGCGTATAGTTGCCGATGGCATCATAAGCATCGCCTTCCCACAAATTTAATGTTTTGAAAAATGGACTAGATTGAGCCCTGCATACTCTAATTCTTTGAACATCAACAATAACTAAAGGCAATTCAGAAACTTTAATTGTTTTTTCTTTTACTGCTACATCTAATGGCGGGTTGAATTTGATCATTTTATACTCCTTGTTGTTGATTATCATTTAAAAATATTATTAATATATTTATGTATTTTTAGTTCGAAATTCAATTTGCATTTGGCGTAAATTTATTTAGTTTTTTTTCATTTGTTTTTGCAATAAATAGTTATATGAAAATAAAAAGAGGCCAAGGTCACTATAAGTTAACAAGCGGATTAAGAAAAAGACTTTTTAATAGCAAGTTTTTTGCAGCACCAGAAAATGTTTTTGTTATTATAAAGCCTATAATAAATCCAACTAACACTCCAACACCAACTCCAACACCAACTCCAATTCAAGTAAATTCAATTAAAACAGAGCAAGGATACAGCCTGACCACAGAATTAAATGAATTGATTTTGATTTCTTAGAAAATTTTAGTACAATCAGCCTTTCGCGGCGCTATGACCCGAAAGGCTAGGGAGCGGATTGCAAATCCGTATCATGCCGGTTCGACTCCGGCTGGCGCTTCTAAAAATAAAATTTATATGGATGAATTTACAATTGTAGATATTATTTTTCTTTTTGTATTAACAATTTCACTAAAATTAATTGATTCTGAAAGAAAATATACAGACGAAACAGAATGTCATTATTATATTCAAAGACGTAAAAAAATATTTTTTATTGGTCTTGCACTAATGTTCCAAAATCAAACGACAAACATTATATTCAAATAAAATAAAAATATGATTACAACAAAAGATCAAAGTTGAACTATCATTTGAAAAAATAAATGAAATTAAAAAAAATTGCCGAATTAATAAATAAAAAAGAAAAAAGATTCGGCGCAATGACATATTCCGGCGGAAAAATAACCCGCCAATCACTTGAAGCCCACGTTATAGGAATGGTTGCTGAGTTAGCAGTGGCTCATTATTTCGATATCGATAGACGAATATTTGAAGATCACGGCGATGATGGCCAAGACCTTTTTCTGCCCCACTACGGTATCACCCAAGTTAAATCCACAACATATTGGAAAGATCCTTGGCTCAGAGCAGAAGTTAAACACGACCACGAAGAAATACAAACATATATGCTTGCTTGTGTAAATCCACACAATTACAACAGAATCGAACTCATAGGACAACTACCCAGAAATGAAGTAATTAAACTTCCTAAAAAAAAGATGCAAAGCTAACGGTCCACTTAATTATATGTGCGATCATAAAAACTTAAACCCAATCAAAAAACCACCAGAAAAATTATTAATTGAATTTTCTGAAGCCCTTATTAAAAAATAACCTAACGCTATTGCTTTTTAAAGACATTTTAGCTAGAATGTCATAATATGAACCTTATAGAATTAAAAAAAGTTATTTCTGAGCCAAATCAAAACATTTGCTTCATTATAGACAATGAAGAAATACCAAAAAATTTTTATATAACCGAAATAGGCAAAGAAAATAGAGTTTTTGTAGACTGCAGCACAACAAAAAGAAAAACTGAAAAATGCGTACTGCAACTCTGGGTAGCAAACGATCTGGAACATAGAGTAGATTCAAATAAATTACTTAAAATAATAAACCTTGGCGAACACCTATTCGAACACGACATTCCAGATGTGTATATTGAATATGCAGCGTCACAATACTCAATATCACACTACGAATTATACGATAACACAATCGAATTTCACCTAACAGATAAATGCGGCGTTAATTGTAATCCACTCTTAAAATTAAAATAATATGAGCGAATTCTACTCCACAAGCCCAGATCGGTACACGTTTCAAAGAAATAATCAAAAAAAACAATTCGAAGAAGGACATATGACACAAGAAGTTTTCGATAAACTAGAAAAAATGTGGGACGAAGCACGACAAAAAGATGCAATCCCCAGCGAAGAACTTTCCTTAGAAAATGATCTAAGATCATCAAATGCAATCGTGTTTAAATGTCAAACCAGCAAAGAATATAGCCAAAATTTGTACGCAGCACTCTGTAATAATGATTTTGTCAAAGACGGAATCACATGGCACTGCTCATGGAGACACGCAGGAGGTATCGTTGCCAACCTCAACCAACACGGTGACTATATCGATTGGTATTGTTCTGGAATTGGTCGAGACGCACCCTATGTAAGCGAAGGAACAATTACAGAACAAATAAAAAACGATATTGAAAGTTTCGGCTGGAAAATAGTAGAAAAAAAGCCCCACAACCCTTTGGAGACTAATGATGCATGATCTTTGGCTAGAACAAGGCAAAAAAAATGAACGAAAACGATAAGTTATTTAAAGCAGTTATTTTGTTTAATATGATTATCATTATGATGTTGGTACTCATAATGACTTTTATTTCATATAAGATAAGCGAAGATGTAAAAAATATCAGACATGATATTTATGAATTACGAGCCAGACATCAATGGCCCAATTTATTTCCGCCATACAGACCAGAAGATGAAAGAACGCCAAAATGAACGAATACGAAACAATATTGCC
>Ga0214917_10000564_pt1 | contig 48497 bp, 73 predicted proteins | sample LL_1208_BB_MetaG_FD_177983 | JGI IMG/M metagenome (GOLD analysis project Ga0214917, IMG submission 177983) | Freshwater microbial communities from Lake Lanier, Atlanta, Georgia, United States - LL_1208_BB | ecosystem: Environmental > Aquatic > Freshwater > Lake | place: USA: Georgia | collected... | reverse complement strand
CTCCGGCCTTTTTCTTTAATAATAACAACAATAACAAAAGTTTTTATTAACAATAATAGCAACAATAAAAATTTTTCTTATTTTTGATATCGCAAGTTTTGAATATGTGTTTTGGTTTAACTCAAAGAAATTTCTTGCATTTCGCCTATTCGTTGAAAAATTTGAATTTATCTTTATTTCAAAACTTGCGCCTTTGTATGTAAATCAAATTTAGAATGGGCGAAAGCAAGAAAAAAAAATTACAAAGAACTTCTGGGATAAGGAAGTACAATTTAATTGTTTCCTCGCTTGTTAAGGAAAAGAAAAGAAAAAAAGAGCCTTATTCAATATCGGAAATTAGGAAATACGCCAGTAGTATTTATCCTAATTTCAAAACCGATACTTATTCGTCTTTGAAAAAAAATAAAGGCAGAATTTTAAGGGTTGAGCCGATTGAAAAAATTGAAAAGACAAAAGATGAGATACCAGAATATCCTGAAAGATTAACTGATCCTGACCAAAATTATTTTTTTGATGTTTCGCAAATGTTAAATGCGTTGAGTAACGAAACCTCAAACAAAATTAGTTTTACATCCGACATACCGGGTTTAGAAGATTTCAAAATGAAGGGAGGCGATGAGTTATTGCCAAATTCAAGTGTATTTTATCAAGGTACGTTTGCCAACATAGTGAATTATTTTAATAAATTAGTTAATAGTAAGGCAATAGATTATACTGATGTCCGGATAGTTATTACTAAACCTAAAAAATTGTTTGGAAAATGGCAATCTAAAATAACGATTGTCGATAGTTCAGGAAATAGAATTGGAAGTGATGAATTTGATCCTAATTTGTCAGCGCAATTAAATAAATACGATAAAAACGAAGTTTATATAAGTCCTCCAAGACAAAAGGAAAAAAAGCCAAGCGCTCCTGAATTAAAATCCGATTTAGAACAAAAAAAGCAAATAGCGGAAATCGAAAAACAAGAACGAATTGAAATTGAAAAGCAAAAAACCATTCAAATAGCGCTAAAAATGGTTTCCGATGGAAAAATGAATTGGGAACAATTTGATGAATTGATGTTAAGGTTATATTCAAAATAAAAAAGAATGATTGATAAATACTACATTTGTCAGCCTAATTAAAAATAAGTAACCAATAAAAATAAATAGTATGAAAAAAGAAAAACCAGAAGAAAGGTCTATTGAACAAACAATGATCCTTAAAAATGTACCGGAAAGCCCAGAACAATTTAATAGTGATATTGAATTTGAGGACGTAATTCCAAACAATCCTGAAAATAAAACTGAATTTACTCAAACAAAAAATAAGTGGATTGAGGCAGAGGCGATAATTTTTTCAATAGGTGGTTTTAATTTTTGTAATTTTTGGTTTAACGCTAAAGATGTTGTTGGATTTAGTGCCTTGACTGAAAATGATTTGATGGAGTTGGGCGTAGATGAGCAACAAATAATCGAATTTGATTTACAACCTGAAAAATGCGTTAAGGTTTATCTTGCTTATCGAGAAGAACCTATTTTATTTGTTGATATAGCACCAGAACAACTATTGCTCGAACTTGAATAATGATTAGGGAAGTTGATTTGGATGAGTATAACAAACTTATTCAGGTTCAAAAAAATAATGGAGTATCGTTCTCGGAACAATACAAAGGCAGTAGAAAAACTCTTTTTGTAAGAAATAAACCTTTGGCAAGTGTATTGCTTTCTGGTTCATTTTTAGATTTGGGGGAATTAACAGAACATCAATTTGGCAGTTTTTTAGGTTTATTCAAAAGACATTTATATCAGCAGTATAAAAAAAATGAATTACAGCATCTTAAAATCAATTACAATGGATTTAGCAGGGGAAAGAATAAAGAACTGTTTAAGAAAGCCGAGTTACTTCATAGGTGGTATAATATAGATTTGAACTCTGCTTATTGGCAAATAGGATTTATGCTTGGTTATGTTTCAAAAAATTTTCACGACAAGTATATTGATAGACCAGAATACAAAAGCGCCAAGCGTTTATGTTATAGTTTTTTGGCACGACAAAATTTTAAGGAATACTCCGGAGGCATAAAGATATTTTGCGATGGCTCGATGGATCAGCAAATTTTTGATAACATAAGAAACAAACTTTATTTAGTAATCGAACAAGCGCTGATGATTTCTAATGATGATTATTTAGAATACAACATTGATAGCGTAACAATAAGTCATAGTAAACTTGAAGCAGTAAAAAAAATGTTTGATGATTATGGATTACGTTATTCTATCAATGATTACATAAAAATCAGTAGCAAAGAATATCTATTAAAAGATAAAGTGAGAATTTTTTAATTGTATCGAGATTATATTAACATTTCCTTGTCAAAATTTTTTTTTCTATAATTGCATTATATTAAAATAAAATGGTAATTTAGTGCCATAAATAATTAAAAATATAAGTATGCAAAAATTAGACACAAAAACCTTTATTGCTGAAATCGTTTCGGAAACAAGTTTATCTCCAGTGCCAACAAAATTAGGTACTCACGAAAGCACAATGGATTTATACTATTCTTCGGCTATGGATCATTACTATTATATTGAGTGGGATATTCCCGGACTTGACATAGTGGAGCAAATTGGACTATGGTGTGAAATAGGAACAAAAAAGATAATTGATTACGATGGCGTTTTTACTTTGCCAAATGAAGCAATCGAATTATTAAAAGAAAATGGATTTGATATTAGCGAAATAATTTAATAACTAAAAACCAATACAAATGACAAAAAAAGGAAAAATCGCAAGTTGTACGTTCACTAAAGAATGGCAGGCTCCAGACAAAACAATTTTATATTATCATGTTATTCTTTTTGAGAATGGCGAAAGTGGTAGTTGTGCCTTAAAAAGTAAAAATCAATATGAAATTGGGGAAATAGTCGAGTATGAATTAAATGGCGAAAAATTGCGTATTCATTCTAATTCCAGACCTCTTGAAAAAACCTTTAATAACTACAAAAAAAGTTCTGGTGGATCAAAGAAACCGGAAGATTATTTAGGCTTTGTTTATGGTTATGCTAAAGATATTCACATCGCAAAAATGCAAATTGCTCAACAGCCAAGACCTATCGAAGATATGTTAGAAGAAGTTGAGCGTATTTATCAGCACGTTCAAGAAATGCTAAATGCTTGAAAAAATGAAAAAAACATTGAGTAACGCCAAGCGAGAAACCTATTTGGCAAATTTGAAAAATGGCAACATACGAAGCAAAACAATGCGTATTCTATATTTAATCAAGCAAAGACCTTATACCAATACGGACGAAGTGCGAACGTTGTTATCAATTAGCCATCAAACTGCAACATCGGTTTTATCAAATTTATTGGACATTGGAGTAATCAAGATTGTTGGGGAAACGAAAATCAACGATAATACTTATTCAAGGTATCTTTTCGTTCCTGAATATCAAGAACAAGTTAATTTATCTAAAGAGCGCAATAAAGAAAAATATGCGCTCTGGATTAAGCAAGGGTTGAATAACTATGCTGATTTGTTACCAGGTTCTTTACATTTTCAACTTATTATAGCGGATGATTTATGAACTTAAATGAATTGATAAAGGCTACATTTGATAAAGCCGAATTGAATAATGAAAGCAAGGCAGAACATTTTACTTTTTATGTCTGGGAAATGGCGTTTAATTTAGGCTTTCAGTATGGTAAAAGCAAAAAGCAATTACCAATAGAATTTTTCAAGGAAAGGTTGTTTAAGAATAACGAATTAAAAGCACTAATCATCAATGAATATAAAATAAGCGATACAGAATTTTTTGATATTCTTAATAAATTTTATCGTGAGAAATCTGCGCTTCAAACTCCTTATCCGGACGAACATTCGTTATTGAAACATTGTCATAATTATTTGAAATATCAACTTAATAATCGTAAAGCATCTATACCTCCTCCATCCGGGTTATTATGAAAAACAAAATAACCTATCAAAGTGATTTAGAATATAACAATCAACTTGAACTGGAAGAAATTATATTAGGTTCGCTTTTGCTTAATTCGGAGGCAATTTTTGATATTAGTGGCGAGTTCACACCTAAATTGTTTCAAAAAAACGAGCATCAGTTAATTGCATCTGCCATTCTTAAATTACACATAGATAATAGTCCTATTGACCTTGTTACGGTAGTTCAAGCGTTAATCAAGGAACAAAATCTTAAAAAGATAGGAGGTGCTGGATATTTAAGCAAATTAACTGGACGTATTGGATCAACCGAGAATTTACAATATCATTTTAGAATACTTCAACAATACTGGTTAGCAAGATATATTAACCAAACCTGTAATGAGGCGCAGTTAGATATTTTGACTTTTAAGAAAGATATATTTGAAATCAAGGATCAACTTATTCAAAAGTTAGATAAAACAACCGATGATATTGTAAAAAAAGAAATCGTTTTGCTAAATGATATTCATAAAAAAACAATTCAAGATGCAATCAATTTACTTGACAATCAAAAAAGTTCCGGAGTTACAACTGGCTTGAATAGATTAGACAAACTGACTAATGGTTGGCAAAATAGTGATTTAATAATTTTAGCAGGAAGAACCTCGATGGGAAAAACAGCCTTTGCTTTGTCGATTTTGCTTGATCCAGTAGTTTATCAAAAAATTCCGATAGCATTTTTCAGCCTTGAAATGAGTAAAGAGCAATTAGTCGGCAGGCTTCAATCAATGCTATCACGCATAAATGTTTCTCAAATAATTAAAAAACAATTAAACATTCACGAAATAAACGAAATACTAAAAAAATGCAAAGAACTTGAAAACGCTCCATTGTTTATTGATGATACTGCGAATTTAAGCATCCTTGAATTAAAGACAAAGGCAAGAAAATTAGTTCGTGAAAATGAGGTAAAACTAATCGTAATTGATTACCTACAACTTATGAAATCTGGATTGAAATTTCATAACCGAGAGCAAGAAGTGGCAGAAATATCAAAAGGATTGAAAGCGTTAGCAAAAGAATTGAATATCCCGGTTATTGCATTAAGTCAATTAAGCAGAGGTGTAGAAGTTCGTTCAGGATCAAAAAAGCCATTGTTAGCAGATTTACGAGATAGTGGGCAAATAGAACAAGATGCAGATATGGTTTTATTTTGTTTTAGACCAGAGTATTACGAATTAAAGGAATACGATTGTTTTGGTAAACTGCTTCCGGCTGAAAAATTGTTTGTTTTGATAGTAGCGAAACATAGAAACGGACAATTAGGCGAAATTCCTCTTACTTTTTTAGGGGAAAACACATTGGTAACTAATTACGAAAATGAAAACAATTTGTATTACTACGAAAAAACGTCAAAAAATAGTAATTTTATCGAAAACAATCAGGTAGTAAAAAAACACCAAGAATTAAATCAAGATAGTAGTAATAAAACACCAGATAACGAAGAATTTTTACCTTTTTAATTATGGAAACAAAACACCAAAAAATAAAACAACTCGCTGACTTAGTATGTAATTTTTATCGTTTTGATATTGTTAAGTTTGAAAATACCAAAAATCGAACAATGCCTCTGCCAAAAATAAGGCACGTTGTCTGTTATTTAGCAAAACAAAATTTTTCAATATCGTATAAAGAACTTGCGAATTATTTTGATAAAAAAACGCACTCAACGATTTATACAACGGTTAAGAATATAAAAGAACGTATGCAGTTCGATAAGGCTCTTAAAAAAGAAATAAACGAAATTGAGAGGTATTTAATTGATAATGGATTGAGTAAAAAAAGTAATTTCCAGAATGAATTTTTTGATTTCTTTGATTTGAATAATTGCATCGCAGTTTCAAAAAATAATCAAAAGATATTATTTAGTAATTTTGAAATGGAGGAAGTAAACTCGTTAATTTCTGGGAATTGTGTATTTCTTCCTGACGAATTAAAACAATACCAGAACACTAAAACCTTTGTATATAAACCTAAAACAAATAAATATGAGTAAAGAAAAGTTAAAAGGAAATAGAATAAACGAGTGTTTATTTCGCAGAAATATGAGCAGAGCGGAACTAATTGATAAAACCGGGTTGGATGCAAGTTATATCGCAAAAATTGTAAATGGAAAAAAACAAAATTTGAATGTTACCACCGCTAACAAAATTGCATCTTGCCTTAATTTTCCTATTGAAGTAGTGTTTATATTTGATAAATAAATAAGTATGCTGAATAATATAAAAATATCAAAAAACGAAACTTGCTTGACGTATTGTTTCAAAAGAATAGATTTAGCGCCAGATTTTTGCGATTACGAAACCATAGATGAAAAATTTAACAAAATTCGTTTTGATGAAACAGTTAATTTGTTAGTTGGCGATATTCTTCTTTGGGATCAGAAAATAGAATATACTTATATGGCAAACGAAATAATCGGTAATGAGATTATTTGGAATATGGTGGCTATTAAAGTTCATTTTGCAGTTTACGAAACAAATAATTTAATAAGTGATTGTACTCGACATGAACATAATCCATACCCTACAATAAGATTGAGAAAACTATCCGACATAAATCCGAAACCGGCTTATGTTTTACGACTAAAGATTGTAAGATTATGATAAAAGTTGGTAGTGATTTTTCAGGTATTGGTGCTTTTAATCAAGCGTTAATTAGATTAAAAATTCCTTATGAGGAAGTATTTGCTTGTGATATGGATAAATATGCTCGTCAAACTTTTATTGAGAACTATGGAGAACCAAAATACTATCCAACTGACGTTTATGAACGTGAAATTCCAGTTGATCCATTAACAATTTATATGTCAAGTCCACCATGCCAGGCTTTTAGCCTTGCAGGAAAAAGAAAAGGCAAAGATGATTTAAGGGGAATTTTATTTTTCAATTCATTAGAGTTTATCCAAAAAAATAAACCGAGATATTTTATTTTTGAGAACGTAAAGGGTTTGCTTTCCGATGATGCTGGAAATACTTTTAATGAGTGGTTGAATTATTTAGGTGGAAAATCAATAAATGGTAATGCAGTAATGTTTCCTTATCAGGATAGTGTACCTTATCACATTTATTGGAAAGTTCTTAACGCTAAAAATTTTGGTGTTCCACAAAATAGAGAACGAGTATTTATAGTTGGTATTAGAGATGATAGCGACAACCAATTTATGTTTCCTAAAGAGTTTGCATTAGATAAAAAGTTAAAAGATATTTTAGAGCCTGAAGTTTTAGAAAAATTTACTTTATCCGAAAATGCCATATTCAAGTGCATGAAAAGTCAAGCCAATAAAGATATTTTAATAAAAGAGATCCCGGACATAAGCAAGTGCATTGTAGCCGGATATTACAAAATAACTTTTGATGGTCAATATATTAAAGTGAATAGCAATTTAGAAAAGTATTATGTAAGCGAAAAAATGTTAGATACTATGCTTGTTGCTAAAAATCGAAATGATAAGGCTGGAAATGGTTTCGGTTTCAAAGTTAAAGATGAAGAAGAAACTCCAAACTGCATAACAACTGGAGTTGGAAAAATGAGAAATACCGACAATTTTTTACCAATTAAATCTGCTAATGCTGATGGCTTTGAAATTGCCAAAGATGGAGATACGATAAATTATTTGCATCCTAATAGCAATACTCGTAGAGGTAGGGTTGGCAAACAAGTTGCTCAAACTTTAGATACTGGTTGTAATCAAGTAGTTGTATATAATATCAAAAGATTGAATGAAACAATTGAAAAACACGATTTGAAACCGGGAGAAATAAAAATGCTTGACACTTACAATAAAACAATTCACGATGATTGTCCTACACTTAAGGCAAGGGAAAACGATGATAAAAAACTTTGGACTGGTTTTAAGATACGAAGATTAACTCCAAGAGAATGTTTTAGGCTAATGGACTTTCCTGATACTTTTACTTGGTCAGTAAGCGATACACAAGCATATAAACAAGCCGGAAATAGCATAGTTGTTGCTTGTCTTTATTTAATTATTCAAAAACTTAACTTAAAATGAAATATAGTATAGGACAAACAATTACGTTATTAAATGGAATTAAAGCGGTAGTAATTGGTAAAGACGAAAAGAAAAAAATTTACACTGTAATTTTAGGAACTTTTGAATATAAGATTAAAGAAAAAAGCGTAAAGCATGAGTAAATTGTCGATTGGAAAATGTTATTCGAATAATTTGCCTTTAGAAAAATTGGAAATAACTCCTTTTGAACTGGATTATTCAAAACGTATTTATGTATTCGATATTATTCCAATGGGTGCTGTACGACAAACTCACGCCGACAAATGGAAAAATAGACCAGAGGTAGTTCGATATAGAAATTTCAAAACAACACTACAAGTTCAGGCAAAACAAATGCAGTTTATTTGTGCTGAAACTATTTCAGTAATTTTTTGTGTTCCGATGCCAATCAGTTGGAGTGAAAAAAAACGAAATGAATTGAATAAAATGCCTTGTAAGACCAGACCGGATATTGACAACTACGTTAAAGGATTTATGGATGCTTTGTTAATCGAGGATGGTTTCGTATGGCAGATTAACGCTCAAAAAAGATACGCATTTCAAGGATCAATAATCGTTTACCAATAAAATTTTTTAACTAATAAAGTAAAATCAAAATGATAGCAACTGTTAAATATCAAGTAGCAACCTATTCCGGGGAGATTAAGGTTATCTGTAATGAGAATGACGAAGAAGAATACATCATTGCTAAAGCAAAGCGAATTTTAATTCAAAGGCTTGGCGGATCGCTTCCTTTCGGTTATGAGAGTTGGAAAGTAGTGGAGCGTTCTTAAAATGCCCTATAACGTTTGGCAGTTTATTAACAAAAAACTTGAATTGAAAACCAATAAAAGTTTTTATTACGGAACTCTATTTGAAACTGAAATGTAGCACTTGCAGGTAACACAAAGGTAAGCGATGTTTTAATGTTGGTTACCGATTATTAAATAGCGTAAAAAATTCAATAAAGAAATGATAAGATTTTCAGCATTTTATATGAGAAAAATTCTCAAAAAAATACTATGTTTAATTTTTCAACATAAATGGAAATATCAATTTCATAGGAAATACAAAAAACAAAAACCAAAATTGAATGAAGTATATTTAGTTTTTATGTGTGAAAGATGCCATAAACACAAAGAAAAATTTACTTCTTTTGAATGATATTAAATACTTGGAAATTCGTTTGGTTTAGTCCATTTGTAAAAAAACTGACGAATATAAATACCATTAGGATTTTTGAAATCCAATACTAACTCATAGTCCTTTGCTCCAGAAACCCAAGTTTTCATTTTTTCGATTTGACTTTTTGCTCGTTCATCTGCTCCGGCTCCTGCCGATCCAACTGTACTTAAACCAACATAAGCCTTTCCATTTTTGCTTTGTTCTAAAGTTGCTTTCCACGTTACTGAATAGTTTTTACTATCAACAATTATTTCAAGTTTGGAAATATCCGGATTAACTCCAGAGGCATACATTTCACGAAGTTTTTTATTTATTTGAGTGGTCATTCTTCCTCCGAAGCCATCGCTTTTTCTTCGTTCAAACGAGTGTAACGCATCTGCCATATTAGGAGTGCCTTTAGGTACAACATAACCTCCAGAAATTTCCATTTTTCTTTTTTTACGAAATAATGATAAGAGCAAAAGTGTTAAACCAAATAAGCCAATGCTTTGAATAAGCAATTTAGTTTTTGACATTAAGCCTCTTTGACTTCAGGAAAATAACTTTTATCGTTAATAGCAATATCTAACGCACCATTTTTTCCTAACATTTTTTGAATATAAACTTTCGTTGTAGCAGGGATATTGTTATACACCGTATTAAAATCAGCAGAAGATAATTTATTTCGTTCAAAACCTGCTACACCCCAATTATATCTTGCTATTATTCTATCCATACGAATTTTTCCATCGCTGTCAGTTCCCCAAGTGCTATCAATAAACTGACCTAAAATAATTGAACCAATAAGCAAATTAAGTTCAGGCTTTATTAAATCGGCTTGTGTGAACGCTCTGGTATTTCCATTTTTATCAAAATTAAAACCATACTTGCTTAAAATTTGTTTTTCAGTATCGTTTAATCGTCCTTGTAGATATTCTTTTCCAAGAGTGCTATTTGGTGATCCGGCAACAAAATTTTTATTAAACTGCATCAATCCTTGAGTAGCGCTTCCGGTTCCTCCGGCTTCTGCGTTTCCTCCGCTTTCAACCATCATAAAGGACAAAATAATTTCTTCAGGAACTTTTGATGTTTTACCAAATTTTTTAATGTATGAACCATACTCGCTCCACCGCTTAATCATTTGGTTTCTTAATCCCTCTCTTGTTTTATACCAAGTCGTTGGCGATTGTAACGCAGTAGGCGTTACCATAGGTGCGGATAAATAATAAGTTGCCATTTTTATTGATTACCAGTTAATATAATGTTACGAGTATTTTTCTGCTTATTAGTTACGGCGTTTTTATCCTTAACGAATAAAAAATAAGCGCCGACTAAAACGGCAACTGCTAAACCAACATAAATCAAATTTTTGTTTTCCATAAAAAAAGTTTAAGTCAAGCACAAATATACATTTAATCAATCATAAATCTCAAAAATTGAATAAAAATAGTTTAATTTGCATAAACAAAATTTGTAGTGGATAAATTCAAAAAAACTTCCGATGGCAAAAAAGGTGGTTTGTTTATAGGTAAAAAACACAGCGAGGGAGGTATTCCTGCTATTGTGGTCGATACCGGGCAACCTATTGAAGTAGAAACCGGAGAGGCAATTATTAACTCTAAAGCCACTGCATTACATTGGAAAGAACTATCAAAAATCAATCAGTCCACAGGAGGCGTACCTATCCCAGAACCAAGCGAAGCCGATAAACTATTCAATAAATTTGAACAAGGAGGTAAACTCACAAATAACGATAAAAAAATAATTTACCAGAAGTGGAAATCATTGGTAAATATGAGTTACAGTGAATTACTTAAATACTACAATTCCAACGAGGGAAAAGAAAGTGGATTAACAAAAACTGAAGCCGACAAACAGGGTATTAGTAGTGGTAGGGAAAGCGCAGAATGGATTTTGAAAATGAAAAAAACCAATTACAAAAATTGGACTGATACAATGTGGAGGTGGGCGAAAAAACAAATTAGTTTTATTTCTCGTATGCGAGGAAATCAAGGAGAACTATACGATGATAAAGGTAGAAAAACACGCAAACTTATGTCTTTGCTTATTTGGGGGCATAATCCTAATAAATACAAACCGGGAGGCACAATTTCTCAAACACCAGCACCAAAAAAAGATAGAATTTCAGGAAGTTCCATAAACAAAGCCGGATCATCGGCAAATATAAATTCTGCTAAATCAATTCAGTTTAGTGAAGATTTGACTGAAACGTTAAAAAACAAAGTAAAGGATCACAACGAAAAGCATCCAGATAAGAAAATAAGCCTTTCAGTAGCCAAAGCGGTAGTAAGGCGAGGCATGGGGGCTTATTCGTCCTCGCATAGACCAACTATTTCAGCAGGTAAACCTAATAGTAGAACTGCTTGGGGATTAGCAAGATTAAACGCTTTCCTATACAAAATAATCAATGGAGTAAGTAAGTCCGGGAAATATAGTCAAGACAATGATTTAATTGAGAATTTAGGTTATACATACAAAAAATTCGACGATGGAGGCTCGGTAGGAAAAATCAAAATGGAAAACACAAATAAAAATATGAAAACAAAATATAAAGATGGTGGCTCTTTAGAAATGGGAGATACAGTGGAAATTATTAACAGTTCTTTTTTCCCTGAAGAAATAGGAAAAATTGGAATAATAGTAAATATCTTTGGAGGAAATACTTTAGTCAATAAACTTTATACAGTAGATACGTTTGGTAGCAAAAATGTATATTCAGCAACTGAAATAAAAAAAATAGAAAACAAAGCACAGCGATTTGAAAGATTGTCAGCCCAAGCACCAAAAGATGAAGATGAAATAATTATTTCGGATAGCAAAAACAACAAACAGCCTGCTTTTTCCAAAGAGGCAAAAAAAATAGTTCCTAAACACCAATTAAAATTTTTGGAAAGCATAAATTATTCCGAACAAGAAGATGCTACGGAAAATGTAAATAACGCTGTTTTTTCAATTCCTAAACTTTACGGACAAGATGGAGTGAAAGATAAAACAATTTATCTACATTACTTTTTTGGAAATCAAGATTGGTATATAACTGAATACGACAGAAACTCTGGAGAGTTCTTTGGTTATGTAAATTTAGGATATGGCGCAGAAATGGGTTATATTTCAGTTCAGGAACTTATCAATAATCAAAAAATAGAATTGGACTTTTATTTTAAGCCTACCCTATGGAGCAACATTGATAACGACAAAGAAAGTTCTTTTGATAAACAAAACAATTCCCAACCTAATAAAGAAGAAGTAATTGATTTTTATTTTTTTAATGACAATTTACCGAATGATTTTGTTACGACACAATCCTTAAAAAATGGACAAAAATTGTTAGATGAACTTAATGATTATTCGTATAAAATCAATCCTCGTCCAATTTCAAATCACATAAACGAATTTGAAATATCAACGGATATTTTCGATATGTATTTTTTAGACAATACAACGGAATTTAAGTTTGGTATTAGTAGGATAAATCTAAAATGGCGAAAAAAAATTAACCTTGATATTATTCGTTCTTTTTTAGGAGGCATTGATCCTATACCAACAACCATTTCAGGTAAGTTAAGACCGATGCACGATATAGCCAAAGATATTATTGATTTGGTTTCGGACATAGAAAGAGCAATTAAACAATTCCTAAATGAAAGTAAAAACGAAATATCTTTTGACATTAGTTCATACCCAAATCCTTATGAACTCAATAAAGCAATTAAGCATTATTTAGATGAAAATGTAGTCAAGTTTGAAAATGCCAAAAACGTATCATTTACTCCAGAGCAAAAAGCATTTATCAAAAATTTTTCTGGCGATGGTGGTTTAGGAAAGTATGGCGAAATTTCAGTTGGTTCATTGTTTGAATTTTTTACTCCAAAAAAAGTAATTGAGAAAATGTGGGCATTAGCCTACAAATATGGATATTCTGCCAATGGTTCAGTTTTAGAAACAAGTGTTGGTACTGGCGAATTTTTACAATTTGCTAATCCATTAAGCCGGGTTGTGGCTTATGAAGTCAATCCTTATTCTGCGATGATTACTCAAATTTTATATCCTTTTTGTAATGTTAATTTAGCGCCTTTTGAAAGTGTATTTATTAAGGATAACAATACCGTAGGAAATAAAATTAGTAATCTGGAAAAATTTGATTTAGTAATTGGAAATCCGCCTTATGGCGATTTAAGTATTCTTGATCCAAAGGCTTCAAGATTGTTATTAGGTTATGGCGAACAAAAATTTACTAAGGCACAAAGTTATGTCGAGTATTTTTTACGCAGAGGAATAGACCTTTTGAATACCGGAGGTTTGTTAATCATGATTGTTGGAGCAGAAGTTCGTAATGGTGGCAAATTATTTTTAGATAGTGGTAATAGTCCAGTAAAAGAGTATTTGTCCGAAAATTGCGAATTTTTAGATGCTTACCGATTACCGGATAAAACATTTGAGCGAACAGGTGTAACATCGGATATTATTGTTTTACGAAAAAAATAAATTATGAATAAGGACGAATTATTATCGGAGTTAGAAATACAAATTTTAGAAGAATTAGAATTTTGTAATCGAGTTGATACTCCATTCCTCTGTACTGCCATTACTCAAACTAATAGTAAAAAACTAATTGTGCGAGATATTATGAATTTAGTGGCTTCGCAAGGCTTAACAATAGGTCAAGCAATAGTATTATTAGAACAGCAATTAAATCCGAAATACTCTTTAATCTATTATATTTGAATGATAAAATGCTTGACAATATAATTTATAGCGATGACCAAAAACAAATTAGGTTAATAGATAGCCAAGAAGTTTACTATATCAAAAAAAATAATTTTTGGCATCAATTAAATTTAGACGAAAACGAAGTAAAAGCAGGAATGAAAGTTGAGTTAGAGCATAAATCGACTTTAGAAAATATAGGAAACAATGTAGAACAAAGCGCTAAACTGATTGCTTTGGATCATTTAATAGAGGATAAAAATTATTATACAAAATTAGCAAAAATGGAAAATGAGAAATTTGGTTTAGGTGGAGTTCCTATTGAAATGCTTAAAGGACGAGAAATAGAATTAAAAATGCCAAATGGCGAAACAAGGAAAGGTCAATTTGCTATTGTAGAATTAAACAAGATAAAAGCATCTCATAACGAAAATACTTTTTTAACGACAGAGGGTTATCCAGTTGATAGTAAAGGAAACAATATCAATGATAGGAACTACCAAGACGATAAAAACGCACAAGCGCAAGTTATTGAAATATCACAATCGTTGGAGCCTGAAAGGTTAATTACGACAAGCAGAACTCCATCAGGCACTCCGATTATTACCGAAAGTGGCATTGTGGTTTCTGGTAATAACCGAACAATGTCATTGAAACGTACTTTTGCCAATTTCCCACAAGAATATAATGACTATGTAAATTTTTTAATTGATGAATGTTCTGCTTTTGGTTTTACAAAAAGAGATAAGGTTTATATTGATAAATTAAAAACTTACAAGGTAACTTTTTCAAACAATTTCGGAGAAACTAAAACATTTGTAGAACCTGTTTTAGTCCGAATAGATTACGATATTCCGGCGTTGAATACGCTTGAACTTTCAAAGTACAATAAGGACACAAAAAAAACTGAAAGACCGATTGACAAGTCAATCAAATTGAGTAAAATTTTAGAAACTCAACCAAAGTGCAAAGAAACGATACAAAGCATTGTAGGGCAATACGAAACATTAAGCGATTTTTACGCAAATTACAATGACTGCAAAAATGTTATTGATGCGCTTTTAGGTTGTAACATTTTGAATACTCAAGAACTTCCTGCGTATTTTGGGGATAGAACTTTTACTGAAGCCGGAAAAGATTTACTTGAAAATACATTACTTGGTTCAATACTTAGTCCAGAGGCGTTAAGCGTGGCTGACAATCAAAAAAGAATAAGAAATATGCTTGTAACATCGTTACCAGTTTTATCGCTAAACAATACATTTTCAAATTATTCTTTGATCCCGGAAATCAACGAGGCTTTATTGTTAGAAAATCAAATATCTTCAAGCAAGTTAGGTTTCAAAGATTGGCTAACTCAATATCCTTTATTTGATGAAAAACCCAAAATTGATATTGTATTTATGAACCGATTTTTACATTTAGGTAGAAATACCTTTAAGGCATCAATCGAGCAATACAATAACTCTGCATCTCAAAATCAAGGAAGTATGTTGTTTGGAGAGCCAATAACGAAACAAGAATTATTTAATAATTTTGTTAAAAACAAGTTAGACGAGGACACAATTAAAATCATTGAAAAAGTGTACTCAGTAACAAGCGAAAAAGAAATCAAAAACGAAAAACAAACTATGGACGAAAATATGTTTTCAAATGGCGATTGGTACAAATCCTTTCCAGATAAAGTATTAGCGACTATTCAAATGGATAAAGATAGATATGGAAAACAAATTAAAACCTACAAAGGATTTATTGACAATGTGGATTTAATTGATGCTCCGTTTGATATTGTTGCTTTAAGTCAAGAAAACAATCCTTTAATTTCAGTTGTAGATAGCGATATTGAAGATATTTCGGATAAGGACACTACGGAACTAAATAATGTTGAAAAGGCAATAAATCAATCTAAAACCGCAGTGAAAGAAAAAAAACAACGTAAATCAAAGCAAAAGGTTGAAGAACAAAAAATTGCTACAAGCGAAAGCGAAAGCATAATAACTCGAAGTATAGAAGAAGTTTATCAGGAAATAAACCAAGACATAACCAAAGAAGAATTATGTGTGTTTTTGTGGTTTAATCTTCACTATGGTAAAAAAATTGAGAACGAAACATACTATCAAATAGCCGGAAAATCAATAAGCGAATTAGGTACAATAAGCAAAGAAACTTTAATCGAGTGGATGGAAGCAGGGTATTTATGTTACAACAGCGAACGTAATAGATTAGAGCCTACCTATTTGTTTTTATCTGGCGATGTTTATGGAAAATATAATCGTTTAACTGCAAGTGTTTCAACGGATGCAGAAACAATAAAAAATGAGTATAGCGAAAAAGCATTGAATTCGCAAATTGCTTTAATTAACAATTTGTACGACAAACAATTCAAGACAAGATTAACGCTTGATAGTAGTAACGAAAATGGATTAGTAATACTGCCTAACTCCGATTTTGCTAAAAACTTTTTTATTAAAACTCTGGCAGACGAAATCCCTTTCAAGTGGAAAAAGATTACAGCACAATCTAATCCTCGTTATGGTCAATTAGATTTTTTAGCAACGAATGTTAGCGAAAACGATAAAACAGAAATAGACCAATTAAATCTGCGGTTTGCATTTTGTTATTGGCTTAGAACAGATAGCGGAGCAGGAATTAAAAAAGGATTAACTTATGCAGATATTATTCAATTTTACATTTTTTCAAAACAAAAACCAAAAACCAATGCTACAAAAGAAAGCGATGGAACTTACTCTGCGCAGTCAAAAAAAATAATGAAAGAGGAAAGTGCAACGCACGAGCGAATGAAAGCCAAATGTAAATCGGAGGGGGACAGATTGTTTTTAATTTTTTTAGATAAATTTTTATTGGCGGAGGATAAAGTCAAAATCGAGAATGAGTGGAATATGCAGTACAATAACAACGTACCAGTTGATTACAAGCGTATTCCAGTAGCCTTTAGAATGAATAAATTTGTTTTCGGTCAGCCTGAATTTGTAAAACCTGAAAAACGAGAGGCGGTTGCCTTTACGGTTAGCAATGGATCAGGTTTATTAGCCTATGATGTTGGTGTAGGAAAAACTCCATCAGCAATTTATACGGTCAGTCAGTTTATTGATTTTGGTTGGGCAAAAAGACCTCTTTTTGTTGTACCTAATCAAACTTACAAACAATGGATTTCCGAGTTCAAAAATTTTGCAGGGCATCTTAAACTTAATAAGTTATACAATCTTAACGATACTACGATTGAGGAATACCAAGATAGTAATGGAATTACTCTCCAAGTTGCAGAGCAATCAGTTACAATAATGACTTACGAGGGTTTAAGTGCGTTAGGTTTCAATGATGATACAGCCAATTTGTTAGAAAAAGATTTGTTTTCAATTTTGTTACAAATGGGCGATGAAATAACAGACAAACAAGCCCAAAAAGAAGCGTTAAGAACCGCAACAAAAGTCCAAGAAATCATTGGCAAGGCTTTAAGGAAAACAAAAATAAATATCGAAGATTTAGGCATTGATTACATTTGTATAGATGAGGCGCACGCCTGTAAAAAAGTATTTACGTTTGTAAATGCCTCCGCTGAAGAAAATACTTCAAACAAAAGCGACAAAAAAGATAAACAAGTAACAGAATATAAAATACAAGCAGGTGTACCGAGTTTTTTAGCAATTAAAGGATTTTCAATTTGTCAATATATTCAAAACAAATATCAAGGAAATACGCAATTATTAACAGCAACTCCTTTTACTAATAGTCCTTTAGAAATTTATTCGATGTTAGCGATGGTTTCATTTAAGGAATTAGAAAGACAGGGATTAAGCAATCTTAAAGAATTTTTTGATACGTTTATCAAAATTTCGTATGAAATTGTAATCAACACAGCCTTAAACCCGGTACGCAAACAAATTGTATTAGGCTTTAATAATTTGCTTGTTTTACAACGATTGGTAAAACAATTTATCAACCATAAAACAGGCGAAAGCGTAAATGTAAAACGACCAAAAAAATATGTTTTACCTTACAAAAAAATGCTCAAAGATGGTGTTTTAATGACGTTGCCTGCCGATGAGCAAGTTGATACAGCAATTCCATTAACTCCTTTACAAAAGGAATTTATGGATCAAATAAAAAGTTATGCAGAGGGTACAATCAATAAAGCGCAGTTAGAAAGCGGTGGGCGACAAGCCAATTATTTAGAAACCGAAATGGAGGTTGATGTAGAGGAAGTAGAACTCGATGAGGATAGTATGGATGAGGAGGAAAGGGTAGGAGTACGTTTATTGTTAGCGCTAAATCATTCAAGAAATTTAGCCTTATCGCCTTACCTTTATCAATATAGTTATTTAGGAAATCCAACTCCAGAAAAATTTATTGAAACCTCTGGAAAACTAACTTATGTAATGGAGGCTATTAAATCAATAAAACTTCATCACGAAAAAACCAATACCAAAATGTCCGGAATTGTAATTTATTCGGAGCGAGGTACTAATTTTTTTGAGTTAATAAGAGATTATTTAATTACCAATGTAGGATTTCAACCGCACGAGGTTGGCATTATTTCGTCAAAATTGAAAATGCCGATTGAACGTGGAATAAAAGACGAAGATGCCAAAGAGTATGTTAAAAATTTATTTTTAGGTCTAAAATTCAACACAAACTCGTTGGAAATGGAACAATTACCGGACGAGCAACGCTTAAAGATTTTAATCGGATCAGCAACAATAAAGGAGGGCATAAACTTACAAAAGTATAGTTCGACCTTATTTAATTGTTTTCTACCATTTAATCCTACGGACATTCAGCAGTTAGAGGGTAGAATTTACAGACAGGGTAATGCGTTTGCTAATGTAAGAATAGTTAATCCCTTAATGATTGATAGTTCCGATATTTTTATGTTTCAAAAATTGGAAGAAAAGACAAGCCGGATAAATTCAATTTTTGATACTGATGGAAAAACAAATGTCCTAAAAACGGAAGAACTCAATCCAAAGGACTTGAAATTTGCTCTCATTAAAAATCCTAAGGTTATTGCTCAATTAGAAATAAACGAACAAACCGAAGAATTAAACGAACAAATTTCCGATTTATCAAATGAGTTACAAAAGATAAATGATTTTTTTGCACAAAAATCCAGTATAGAATATAGGTTAGATGATATAGACAAACTTATTGGAGTTTACCGACCAAGCGCTTCTAACAAAAGCATTGAAGCCAAAATGAAAGCATTGATAAATTACTTTACTACATTTTTAGATGAAGATGGAAGATATACAGTAGGCGATAAATACGGTTGGTTTAATGGTAGGTGGCAATCGCAAAAAGAAACTGCACCAAAAGGAAAAGAAACAAGCCCTCATCCAAAAGAACTTAAGCCATGGTATTTTGATGAAGTTCTCAATGCTGTTAAAAAAACACTAAAATTTGAAAAAGATTATTTAGCGCCACGAGGCTTGAAAAATAATGTTAGCCAAGCAGAATTAACGCAAAATATCGAAACCAGAAAAAAAGCAGTAGAGGAACAAATTAAGGCTTTAACAAGTGAGGAAACAATTAACCAAAAAATCAGGGAAATAGAAATAAAAAGAAGTGAATTAAATATCCAAGAAAAATCGGTTAATGAACTTATTACCGAATTTGAACGATTAAATTACTTATTAGACGATGTAAAATTGCCAAACGTTCAAAAAGTTCAACCTCTTATGTGTCCTCCAGTTGATAAAAATGGAAAACCGAGAATTGATCCAGAGGGACTTGTCCTATTAGCCGATTGCGAAAAAACACAACCACAAACAAAATATCTACATTCAGTTGAGGGTAAAAACGAAGATGGAAGTATTAAATATACTTATACTCCAGAGCGAAAAATGTTGCATCAGCAAATAATCAATAAACTAACAAGTAAAGCAGTTTGTACCGAGCAAGACCAACCTATTGCGGTTATTATGGGAGGCGCTCCCGGTTCGGGAAAATCAACATTTTTACGATCCAATGCTCCTTATATGCAATCGGATATGATTTGGAAAGTGGATGCTGACGAAGTTCGGAGTTTTTTACCTGAATACAAGGGTTGGAATAGTTCCTCAACGCACGAGGAAGCCAGAGATATAGTTACTGAGTTGTTAGACACATTCGACCAGCCTTGTAAACATGATTTGTTATACGATGGTACAATGTCAAACGTCAAAAAATATCAACCTATTATTAAACGTTTGAAGAATTTGGGTTATCAAACATTTTTAGTTTTTATGGATATTCCAAAAGAACAATCTATTGAGAGGGCATTGAAAAGATACCGAGATGATAATAGTGGTACTGCCGAATTTGGTCGATACGTTCCTATTTCAGTAATTGATGATTTTTATTCAACCGGAGATAGTGCATTTCAGCAATTAAAATCAAATGTTGATGGTTACATTAAAATAGATAGTTTAACTCAAAAAATTGTTGAACGAGGAGGGTTACAAATTCCAGAAACCAGACCTTACTATAAAATGACACAACCACAAACAAAGCAACCTGAAATAAGCGAAAAAGCAGTAACTTTGGATGAATTAAATAAATCTTTAATAGGGGCAAAAAGCACTATTAAGTATTTAGAGGGAAAAGAAAAAATGGACGTTGAGGCGTTTATTAAAGGACTTGAAAGCGTAATTAAATACATGAAATAATGAGTAAATACACCAGTTCAAATCAACTTCAAAAGGAAATAGAAACAGATATTGAAAACATAAGAGAGGCGCTCAATAGCCCTGCAACTCCAGAAAATATGAAATCTGTTTTTCGCAAACAATTAGAAATGCTTAATGACAAACTCGATGCCTTGAAAAGTTCGGCAGGAAGTACCTACGAGGAGGAATTGGCAAGACAAAAAAGAACAGGACAAGCGCAAGGGCAAGGAATAAGTTTAAGTGCTATGTCCGAGAGAATGAAAAAACCAATATCGGATAGCAAAGAAATAGTTAAGCCTAAAAAAGAAAAAACCGAAAAGAAAAAACCAATACCAAAAGGAAAGAAAACGACTGATCCATACGATTGCGATGAGTTGATTAAACAAGCCAAAGAGCGCAAGAAAAAAGCGCAAGAACGAGCCAATTTGCCTAAAAAAACTCCAGCAACGAAAAACAAGGAAAAAATCGAAAGTGTTTTTGATAACGTAAAAGAACGGATTGCCGATGAAGAAATAACCAAAAGCGAAATCGAAAAACTGATTGCAGAATGTAAAGCCTTATTAAAATTACTTGAAAATATAAATGTTAAACTCGCAAGAAAAGGATAAAATGAACGAATATAAATTAACCTTTGAAAATAATCGGAATTGCACAATACATTGTGAAGCATCTACCGAACCTCTGCAAGATAGGATCAACGAAGCAGAAAAAAGATTTAATTCCTCTGTCGTAAGAGTAAATGATAAAGTTGTAAAAAAACACGAATTGGGAGGGTTTATTGTTGGTGCTGTTATTGGTGGTATTTTGGGAGGAAACGTCCCGGCTCATACAGTTTCTAAAACAACTAAAAGTGCTGTGAAATCCGTTAAGAAACAAATTAAAAAATTTGACGATGGAGGCTCTGTTGGCGATGATTTTGTGCCAGATGGTTCAGGAGGATATATTCACGAACCATCAGGATATACCATAGAATTATCATTTTACGAGGGAGAAATAACTTACAATGGTACTTTGGTAGAAGAAAATCTTTATACTATTTATGATAACGATGGAATAATGGTTGGTGATGCAGAACCTTTAGAAGTTGCCAAAGAAACTTTGTTAGATATTGTAAATGATTGGCATGGAGATGAAAGATACAATGATGGTGGGAATGTAGGACAGATGAATAATGCAAAATCATATTGGAATAGATTTGATAAAAAAAGAAAAATAGATTTTTTAATTAGTGCTGGTTTTTCTAAATCAGTAGCGAATGATTTAAGCAATGAAAATTGGGATACTTTAGAACCTAATGTTCATAAAAAATTACTTGCAGTTTTAATGGTTAATGGTGGGCATGTTGAAACAAGCGAAAAAAAATATAGGTTATTAAGCCCTGATGGTTTCGATATTGAAATGGATGCAGTTTATACTGAAAGCGAATTGATGCCTGCATTTGAAAAGTTTAAGAAACGATTTGAAAAGCAGGGTTATTACTCAACAAGCAACAGGGAAAGAATAGATTTAAGAGATTTAGCGGATTATATGAGAGTTGTAGAATACAACGATGCTGATTTTGACGATACAATAGAAGAATACGCTGATGGAGGAATGGTAGGAAAAAGCGTAATTTGGAATAGATATGGCGAGGAAAAAATGGGAAAAATTACGGAGGATTTGGGAAATGGAAAGTATGTTGCTACAAGTGGTTGGGGTTCGTACTCAATTACTCCAGACAATATCATTGAAATCATTGATACTCCAGAGCCAAAAAAAAGAGGATTTTTTTCATTTAACGCAGGGGGCAAATTAACGTATCATAATGGCAGAGAATATCCAACTGGAAGCGCTTGGTCGTTAGAACACAACAAACGTAATAAAAACGAAAAATGGGAAAAATATGATGGCGGTGGAAGTATTAACGATGGTTTAGCGCCTAATGGTTCAGCAAAATCAAATTTAAGGGAATATATTGTTTCGGGAGGTGGTTTAGTTAATCAAGTTATTCTCGCAAAAAACAAAGACGAGGCAATAGAAAAAGCAAGGGTTTTGGTAAAAACAATTTACGGACATATTCCAAAAACTCATTTTACTTATCGACTAAAAAACAAATTTGACAAATTTGACGATGGTGGGGAAGTCAAGGGAGGACAAGTAAAAATAATTAACGAGGGTAAAAAATTCGACCAAAAATTATATGAGGGTGTTTTTGGGGATTTCGATAAAGATGGAATTGTTAATATAGACGATAAATTTCCAACCAACAAAAACAAAAAAGAATATGTAGAAGATATACAATTAGCGCCAATTATTGAAAAAGTAATTGAGTTAAAAAAGAAATTAGATGCAAGTATGTATTCAGTTGTTGATGAGTTGAAATCAAAATCGCCGAAAGATGCGAACATTTACGCTCGAACTAAAACTCCTTACTCTATAATCAAAAAATTAGTTGATAAGCGATTGCTTGATCCTAAAAAAGGATTAACTGATTTAATTGGTACAACGATAGCGGTTGATGATTACAAAGAATTGTTGGCGCTTAAAATGAAAATTGAAAATGGTCTATTAGGAAAAGTCGTTGATATTGATGATTTCTATTCTAATCCAAACGCAGGATATATGGCATATCATTATATAATTGAAACTCCAGAGGGCTACAAAGTTGAAGTTCAGTTGAAAACTAAAAGAATGAAAGCCATAAATGAAATAGCACATGAATTTTACAAAGCAGGAAATCTAAATGGCGAAAATTTACTCCAATTAACAGAATTAACGCAACGTGCCGACAACGGAAATGAAATCGCCATCGAAAAGTATAACCAATTACTCGCAGATAAAGGTAAAATTCGAGAGTTGCTACAAGGAACTACAAGAGTAAATCTTAATTTAGAAAATCTTTAATAAGACAATGGAGGAACAATTTTTTTATGAAAGCGCTGGATTAAAAGCCAATAAATATATAAAACAAGCAATCAAAGAATTTAGAGCGTTACCAATCGAGGAACGTAGAAAAAAACCTTTGTTATATTGGTTATTAGGTTCAGGAACTCCTCCTTACAAAATGTCAAAACCAGATAGCAACTACAAATCTTATGGTGTCAATGGACAAAATTGTGGTAATTGTCGTTTCACATTTCGCAGATACGTTAATGACGAATTGATATGCTCTCAAATACGAGGAAATATAAAATTAAGTCATTGGTGTAGATTGTGGGTTAGTGGCGATACAGCGATACCAAAACCAAACAAATAAAATGGAAAACGAAACGCCAAAACAAAAATTTTACCGGGTGGTAGCAGGACTGACTATTATAGGATTAAGCCTTTACCTTATGAGTGTAGCAATAAAAACATACAAGACAAAATGAAACGAGAAAAAATAATCGAAATGGTTATGCAAGAATTTAAGGAGGGAAAACTCAAAAGTTCCTCTGGCGATATTGTTACCAAAAGGGATCAGGCTATCGCTATCGCATTAAGCAAGGCAAATTCTAAAAAATTTGACGATGGAGGTACAATCGACAATCAAAATTACGAAATGGTCAAAGGCGACAATAAAGCAATTATACATCACGCCGAAGAATTGAAAATGATTTTGACTAAAAACAAAAACATACCAACTTGGGCAGTAGTTTTGTTAGCAAAAGCCGAGCAAAATTTAAGCGATGTAACTCACTATTTAGATGGAAAAATAAAATATGATAGTGGAGGTGTGCTTCCAGAAATTTTGAGTAAAGTATATGGCGAAAAAGTAGAATTTTTAGATAAATATGGACTTACAAGAATAGGTATTGTTAATGATTTGTTTCCTACCTACGCAGAGGTAATAGTTGATGATAATTTTGTAAAAGTTCCAAATTGGTATATTATTCGTTTTTTATCCAAAGAAATTGAATTAAATAGTTCAGTATCTCGTGATATTAGAAATTCCTATTTGGTTTATGACGATGATAAATCTGGTGTTTTAGAAACGATGAAGAAAGGCGGAAAATTGCTTGTAGCAAATTTAGGCGCTTATTTACTTGCAGGACAAACAGCCAAAAATTTTGCGCCGGAAAGCGTTGATGCGCTCGATAAAAAATTAGCAAGTAAAATATATAATGAACCAAAACCAAGTATTTGGGAAGATAGAGGGTTGAAATATACTGATGGTAAGAATGTTGGATCAGGTGAAGAAATTTGATTATTATAGTTTATTAGACAATGGTGAGTTATGACACAAGATTATTTTGATAAGGTAACTCAAATAGTCATCAACAAATTAGAGGGTGGTTATTTTCATCCTGATATGAGAAGTCGAAATCCGGGCAAATTTGGAACTTATCACCGTTCTGGGGAAACAATGTTTGGTTTAGATAGACACGCAGGACATAGTTTATATTATTCAACTCCAAGAAAAACTGACGATGTACTTGAAAACTTAAAATATATTTACAATGGAAGTTATCAATATAAAAGTCAAGACGCTAAAGATTTTTGGACAACCATAGACAACGCAAATGCGAGAAAAAATTGGTCATGGAATTACAAAGGAGGCGTATATGAGGACAAGTTAAAAAAATTAGCAGGCAAGATATTGTTTCCTCGATATGAATACTTGGCTAATAAGTATTTGCTTCCAGAAGCCAAAAAACTTGTTGAAAGCGATCCACGAATTTTGTTTCATTTCATTTATGCAATTTGGAACGGTTCAGGTTGGTTCAAAAAATTTGCAGAAAAATTCAATCAGGCAGTTTTACAAGGAACGACTAATAAAGAAAAATTATTGGAGGTTGCCTTAAATTCTCGAATATACTCTGGTAATTCACTTATCAAGCAAGGAGGCGAGAAAATAAAAAAATTTATTAACAATTTAGAACTAAATACCGTTCAGTCCTCTGCAAAAACCAACTACAAAAATGGTATTTTATTCGGAATTTTAATAATTGCTGGATATGTAGTATATAAAAAATATAGGTAATGAAAAACCAAAAATTGATTGTTACTTTAGCCATCGTTTTTGTAGCAACCTTAATTGTAGCATCGTTATTAACAAAAAAAATTCAAATGGAAACTTTACCAACTTGGGATGCTGAAACCGATAAAATAATTAGCAAATTGCATCCTGACATTAGACCTTTAGCAAGTCAATTTATCAATCAAGTTGAAAAAAAATTAGGACATAGATTGAAAATTACCAATGGTTACAGAACTTGGGAGGAGCAAAATAGGTTATATGCTCAAGGCAGAACTGCTCCCGGTTCGATTGTTACTAATGCAAAAGGCGGATCGAGTTATCACAACTACGCTTTAGCCTTTGATTGCTATTTTACCGAAAATGGAAAAGTAACATTCAAAAAAGGAATAACAAAAGAAGTAGCACAAATTGGAAAGGATTTAGGGTTAGATTGGGGAGGCGACTGGAAAACGCTAAAGGATTTGCCTCACTTTCAATTAACCAAAGGAACTATTCCTGAATTAAAGTCCCTATATTTAGCGAATAAGAAAGATGCTAATGGTTATTTAATAGTTTAATAAGTTTATTATACAAACACCAACAGGTAAAGCAAAAGGTTTTCCAAGAACACGAACAATAAAATTAACAGATAAAAAATAATAAAAATTCAAATTATGGCAAATGAAAAATTTAAGGTTGGAGATATTATTTCGCTGGTTCCTATTTATCAAATAGAAGCAATCATTATAGGTGTTTTTAACAAGAAAAGAAAAATCTATAAAGTGCAGATTGAAAATGAAATTTTGCTATTAAGCGAAGATAATTTAATAGAAATAACAAAAAACAAATAAGTATGAATGATGATTGGAAAATAAGTAATTTTGAAAAAATAGAAGTATGAAATTAGCATTTGAAAAAGTTTTAGAAAAAAACGAGGTTGATATTTCCGATTTAGATAGAAACTTACAACTGAAAATCCGAGAAATTACTCAACTTAAAAATTTAATTGAAAGCAAAAAAAGAATTGGTCAAAAAATAGGCGAAGATACTATCGAGAAATTAAAAGAACTCGATGCGGATTTAGTTGATTTATTGTTAGATAGTTTTGCTTATGAAACTGACGAGGACGGCGCAGATGAACCGAAAAACCATGCAGACGAGCAGTTAGGTATCTTAATAGAAAAAGAGTTGTATAATGCAATTAAAAATGGTTTAAGAGAAATAAGCATGGAGGAAATGAAATCGCTTTTGCCAAATTGTTATGATTTGATTTGGGAAACCTATGAACCAAACGAAGAAAATGGTTTAGTAATTGCCAATAAATTTTCTCTTTTAGAAAATCCAATAAATAGTACACAATTTCAAATACAAAAACAATGATAACAAATTTTAATACATCAAATTTTGGTTCTGGTGGAGGCGTTGGAACGACTAAAAAATCAAATGCTATATTTTGGATAATCGGACTGGCTCTCGTTGGGTATTTAGGATATAGATATATTGTTAAACCTGAAATGGACAAACAAAGAAAATGATAACTCCAATAGTAAAAAAAAGCGATAGTTTAATCAATATCTTAGTTTCGATTAGCGTTTTAACCGCTGGAGCGGTTGCTCTTATGACTTATCTCAACCAGAAAGAAATCATAAAACTTCAACAAAAAAACGAGGCTTTGGATCACGAAATTAAGCAACTGGAATTACTTAAATTGAAACACGATTTAGATGGCATAAATTAAGTTTGTTTTTCACAACTCAATAAACTTAAATGATTGTACCACCTTTCATTTTTTTTAATACTTGAAACATAAAACTGACAGACAACCTTATCCTCCAATTCTATTGATTTCAATAGTTTTTCAAAATAAATCTTTTTACAAGATAAGTTTACCAAACGAAAATTAGCATGACCAACTTGTAAAGTAACTGAGCAAAATTTTTCGTGTTCAATTAGTTCAACTACCTTGCCTCTTATTTTGTTAAAAGCAATTTGTTCTGTGTCAAAAATCATAAAGCGTAAAAAACAAATTTAGATAAAAAACAAGAAAACATTTAATCAATGTAGATTAGAAAATTTATTATATTTGTGCTTTATTGCTCAAACCAAATAGGCAAAAATGAACAACGTGCTTGAAGTAAATAAGAATATAAATGTTTTGCTTAAAAAAATAACCGAAGTTTTATCAATCCTGCCGATAGATGAAGTTATTGAGGCAATAAGTAACATTTTATTGAATAAGGAAAAACACGCAAACAATCTGGAAATGGCAACTAATATAGTTTGTGTAGAATTTAATGTTTCTCAAAAGACATTTTTTGAAAAGTATTCAAGAAATGAAATATACCAAGCCAAAATTACCTTATTCGTACTGCTTAACAAACACTTGGGAATTTCAAAAAGAAAAATTGCACAAAAATTTAGAACTTATCCAAATAGTGTAAATGTGGCTATTTCTCATTTTGAAAAATTGATGCCTGATAAGTTTAAGAGAGATAAAGAGTTTTTAGATAAGTACAAAGTATGTTTAAGTAAATTGTTAGAAAAAATAAGCCATGAATAAGAATACAGATTTTTACAAGAAAAAGGGAAACCTTAACTACCGGGAAAGGACAATGTTAGAAAACATTAAAAAAAGCATACAATCCAATCCAGAGTTAGCAGACAAAATAACTCCAGCCTCCGATTTCGAGGAATTACAAAAATTACATAACGAATTAACCAGCGAGGTTGTAGAAATAACAGAGGAGGTCGCACAAGGAAACAATACAAGCATGGAAAAACCATTTATTGATCCATTAAATCGAGAAGAACCAAATGTAAGAGATTACGTTATGGATGATAAATTTGATCCATTTGCCGATTTTCAAAAGAACAATAAAAGCGCCTATGCAGAACCAAAAACATACAATCAGGCGTTCGAGTTTCCCTCCGATGAAGAATTAAGAAGCGCAAAAACGGAAAGTGAAAATAACCAAAAACAAAGAATTTTCAATCCCGGAAATCAAGCGCCATCAACAGTAAACGATAACCAAAAAGAGAAACGCAAAGCCAAAAGATTTGCCAAAACGATTGTCGATTTAGTATGCGGATTGCTTGAGGTAGGGTTTGTATGGTATGCAACTAAAGACACAAATCCAAATAAATTGATGGAATATGAATTAAATAATGAGATGGATTTAACTGCTTTAGTTGAACTGCCCGGTGGAGTTGAGGCAACAATAAAAGATTATTTCTTAAATCAATTAGGCGAAATTCAAGTAGCATCGAAAATTTCGGACGAAAAAAGGGAGGGTTTGACAGAGGATTTAACTGAGGTATTTTTGGAAAATAACATACAACCAAATGCAAGTATCAATTTAGCAATTTCAGGTTTATCTCTTTTGGCAGAACAAGGAATAAAATTAAATGCCATAGTAACAACGAACAATCAACTTTTAATGCAATTAAGAGAGCGAAAAATGAATGGAGTAGTAAACAACTATCCTCCAGAACCAACAAACGATTATTATTCAAGTCCACCTCCTCCGCCAGTTGAAAAATATAAAACAAATTCTAATCCAGAAAGAATAAAAAAGAATAGACAGCCTTTGGATGCCGATATTTTGAATGAAATGGACAATAGCATAAATGACTTATCTTTACTAACTGAAACACCTACAAAAGAATAGAAAATGTCAAGAGAGGCAGGAATGATGTGTATAACAGGAATACAGGGAGTTGGTAAAACATACCTTAACCAATATATTATTTATGATTACTGCCGAGATAAAATTGCTACGAAAGTAAAAGGTCGCAAGTGCTTGATATTTGATACCAATGGCGAATATACTAAAAGTCAATTTGAAAAAAATGGACTTAAAAATTTTGAAGCCAAAACTTTAGCATTAAAAGATATTCCAAGTTGGTCAAGGTCAAATGAAGTCGAATGTCGTAGGATAGATGCAAAAAGTTTAGATATTGCTAAAAAAAGAGAGGCAATAGAATTTTTGATGCGTTATTTTAGAAATGGATTGTTGGTTTTAGAAGATGTTAATACTTATATCCTGAATGTTTCTCACATGGAAAAGATTGTTTCCGGATTAGTTTCTTTAAGGCATCGAGCGGTTGATGTTCTTATTTCTTATCAATCATTACGTCCAGTTGAACCACGAATTTGGCAGAATGCTCGTTGGGTAAGGATGCACTACCAAGCCGACAACGTTATGGATATTAAAGGAAAAGTAAATAATCCAACGATGATGAAGATAGCGCAAAATATCGTAAACAATCGTTACTTTAATGGCGATACTCGATTTTATGTTTACATTCATAATTTTGCTAATAAAATTGAGGGAGATTTTACGCTTGACGAATTTAGAAAGGGTTGTGAGCAATATCTGTACGCAAACAAAAAATATCTTAAAGAATTTAAGGAAATGAATAATTGTAGCGAACGAGAGGCAATAGAGGGAATGTCGGATCAATATACAATGCAATACTATGGTAATAAAAAATGAAATGTTAAGCAATTTTTTTGTCTTTTGGTCAATTTTATATATTGTAGGATTGATTTTAGTTTCAAAACGAAGTGATAAACGTATTCTGGTTAATGAAATCAGCCGATTAGTTTATACCAGCAATATATTTGCATTTATTATTTCTTTGGGCGCTGTATGTGTTTTCTATTTTATTTTAGTTCCTATTTCAATACCTTTTAGCATTAAACACATAATAAATCAAAATAAAAATAAATAAGCATGAGCAAATCGAAAATAAAAATTAACGCCTCGAATGGCGCATTTCCTCATTTACAAATGATAACTGAAAAATCAATCAGCATTTCAAAGGAAATAGAATTACTTAAAGAGAGAAAAAAGTTAGGCACAAGCAAATTAGCGCTTTTTAATCAGGAACAACAATTTGAAAAAACGGAATTAGAAATTTTATTGTTACGCACTGAAAGAGAATTAAGCGCTCTTTTCAAAAAGAAAAACGATGCAGATACTTATGTTGCTAATTACTTAACAACTCTTGAAAAATTAAGTAATGAGTATGAAATCGAGTGGGACGATATTCAATTAAAGGCATCTCAACTAAAGGGATCAAAGCAGGAAAAAATCAACCGGGTTCATGAAACATTTGCCGAGTTTGATTTGAATACTAATCATGAAGCAAAATTGTTATATTTTGCAGAATTGAAAAAGATATTGAATAAAAAAACTAAAGAATGAATTTAGTTTCGGTTTGTTTTGTAGCAAACCACCACACTACCCAATTAAGTATAGATATTTTAATAGACAATATAAAAAAAACCGGAACCGATGTAGAGTTGCTTTTTTATTGTAATCAATTTAAGGGAACAATCCCAAACGCCTCTTTAGTAATCGAAAATAGTACACCTTTTTTGTTATTGTACGCTGAATGTGTTAATCAACTTTTAAGAAACGCCAATGGCACACACCTTTGTATTTTATATGAAAATGCTATTTATCAAGATGATTGGCTTCTTAATACGTTGAAATTTTATGAGCAAATAAAGTTATCAGGAATTGCAGGAAATTTCGATATAACTAATCAAAATGAAATACATTGTTTAACCAATCAGGATGAACTTTTTGCTCTACAAGAATATCAATCGTTTAATGGATTTTGTTTTTTCAGGCGCAACGTTTTAGAAAAAATCGGAGGACTGAATGAGGAATTTAGTCCAGTTGCCGGATTTAATGATTATTTGACACGATCCAAAAAAGTAGGTTTTTTCAATTTTATACTTCCAAAACAATATAAAAATCCCTTTGGTTATTATTTAGAATATCAAAAAACCTTTCAACCAGAAAAGCAAAAGGATTTCGTTCCTTTGTTTGTTTTATCATCTAAATACAAAAATTTACTTATTGAAATACAAAGAAACCTTGATAAAAAAGCGATTTTTTGTAATTACAGAGGTTATATAATTTTAGCAAAAGAAGAAATAAAAAATACTGAATTGAATTTTTTGTTTGAACTGCAAAAAAATTACAAAATAAATATCCGAACTTCAACAATTAGCGATTTAGGTATTCTTAAATCTAAACTCGTTATTTCTATAATTTAATTTTGTTCGTTTGAGGGCTTTAATTTTATTGATTATTGCTCTTATTTCTTATCAAAATGAACAAATAAACACTAAATTGATATACTAAAGGAACATTAAATTTGACTTTGAATTAGTACAAATAATTAAAAGCAAAGGAAAATGAAAAAACCAACATTGAACGTTACCGATTTCGCAATCATTTTAGCCTTATTTATGGTTGGTGCAATCGTACATCAAAAAGTTGTTGCTCCTCGTTTGAAATAACGAAGTAACGCTGAAGTCAAGGCGCTTGGACTTGTTTTGCTATCGACTAAATGTTGAATGTGTAAAACCTAAAAAAAATGACGCAACCTTGTTTTAGAATTTTTTGTAAAAATTCCGGTGGTGCGAGAAAGCCAAGAATAAATTAGTAAATTTCGTAAAACGCTATAAAATGAACGCAAACGAAAAAGAACTTTATCGCTTTTTAGGAGTTGCTGAAAAAATGTCCGGCTATGATGGTATGGACTATTTTGATGGCGACCTTTCCTCATTTGACGATTATGACAATTACGATGGTATGGACTATTTTGATGGCGATATGTCTTTTGCCGATGGTAGCCAACCACAAAACATTTCCGATCCTTATGTAATCCAGTACCAAAACACAACGCCCGGTACTTTGACTGCGGTTTTATTCGGATATAACAATAACTTTAACGATCCAACAGGTCAATTTGGTAATCCAGTAGGTATCACTGTAACAAACTTGCAGGGTTCTTCTTATACGACTTTGATTGGTCAAACATCAAACAAGCCTTTAACTATTAGTAAATGGCGTTTTCAATCCGCATCTTCCGGACAGTTAAGTCAAACATTAACTATCAGTCATTTTGATGCGAATGGTAAACAATACTCAACGCCGTTGAACCTTAGCATTATGCGAGATGCTTATCAGTTCCAGAGCGATATTTTGGATGTTACCAAAAGCATTGTTGTAGATGCAAACACCCAAGTTACGTTTCCAGTATTAGCATTAACTACATTAGTAATTTCAATGTTCCCGACAGCGGTATTGTCAAGCAAGGCAGTTCTTTCTGGAGGTACTTCATTAAACCGAGCAGTTGCTCCTCGACTAAGTGGTAAAAATGTTGCTCCTGTAATCATCAACACAAACCAAAGAGTTGGTGGCGTAAGCAAATCGTAAGGACTAAACCAAGCGGATATTAAAGGCAAGGAGTAACACCTTGCCTTTTTTTGCTTAAAATTTTTGATTTTATATGAAGCCTGAAAGAACTGATAAATATAAAAGCCGAGTTACTTTGTTGGGAACAATAGCGAATGGATCAACAGCGGAGGCAAGAAAACTTCTCAAAAGATATGGCGAACAAGATGCAGTAAATCATAAAGATTTAGAATATAAACTAACCAAGTTATATCAAAACGAAGATGATAAACTTGCGCTTGAAAAACAATTAGCCGAAATTCATCCACACAAAGAGTTTATTTTGAAATATACCGCTCCTCAAAAAGAGGAAATGATAAAAGAAACAATTAGTGAAGAAATGCCAGTTGAAACAAAAATGAAAAGTCAATGCAGTTGTGGAAATCCTGATTGTCCTAATAATTATTCAAATTGCTGTGGTAGTTCTTCCATGTCCGGGACTTCAAGTGCTTGTGGATGCAAAAGTAATTTTTCAGCCGATACAGAAAAAACGATTAACAGCAACGATGCTTTTTTAGTTTTAGGACTTGTCGCAATAATTAGTATATTCGCATTAACAAATAAAAGATAAATGAATGTAGTTGTGTTAGAAAATTCGCCAGTTTTAATTAACAATGACAAACATAAAAATTTTGTAGAAACAAGTATATTCATAAAAAAAGGAACGAAGTTAGATGGCGATTTTTACAATGTAGTAGGAAAAAGAAAAGGAAAGGATTTTACATATCGTTTATTTAGAGCAAAAGATGGATTTTTACTTTATGCAAATACCGTTCAAGAAATGAAAAATAAATTTGAGGGCGATATAAATACGAGAGTAATTGACTTGCCTAATAACCAAGAAAACAATGTTATGACTTCAGCAATTAGTGTATTTGTTGGAATAATAAGTTTTGCAGTAGCCAAAAAAATGGGCTATGAAAACAAAAATGCCTTGATGATTGGGGGTGTTTCTGCGATTGCAGGTTATTTTATTTCTAACTCTTTATATAAACCAAAATCAATACAAATCAAAACAATATAAAATGGAGGCTTACCAAAATTACAATTCAGTTATCGTTAATTTAGAACCGGGATTGGCGGATAATACTATGGTTACTAATACCGCAACATACGAACAAGCCTTTTTAGGCGAAAATTTTAGCGATGCAAAAGGAAAAAAGCATGGCGATAGAAAAAGCAGAAGGGCAAAAATTAAAGCAGTTCGTCAGGATGCAAGAAAACAAAAACAAAGCGCAAGAAAATCTAAAAGACAAATGATTTCGGATATTAAACATGGCAGACAAAAGCCAAATTCCGAAGAAGAAGCCGAAAAAGGTTCGTTAGAAGAAGATACGCAAACTAAAGATGCAGATATGTCCTCTAACGAAACACAAACAAGCAATCAAGACGAAACGAATAACGAGGATCAAGACAATTCAACTACCAATACTGATAACGATAACGAAAATCAAAATTCGGAGGATAACGAGGATCAAGACAATTCAGGGGACGAAGTATATTCCGAAGATGAGGATAGCAATTTTGTGAGTGAAATCTCTGGAGATACAGCAACACCGAAACAAGTTAAGGTAATGTGTTATCAAATTGAAATGACTAATGAAGCATTAAGTAATTTAATGCAAATGAAAGCATTAAAACAGCAAAAAGGAGGTGCGACTAATCAAATTGATAAAGCGCTTCAAATGAATTTTCAAAAAGCAAATGATTTAGAAAAACAATTAGAACAATTTAGCGGTGCAAATGGCGTTTCTTCCAGAACTATCAACAAAGAGAAACGCAAAGCACGATTACAAAGATTATTAAATGCGCCTATTCCTCCTATCATTATGGCAAAAATGCTTAAACAAGGTTGGGATAAAAGCAAAATTCAAAAATGGTGGGAACAACGAGGTCGAAATTCTATGCTGAAAAGTTTTTCGTTTGATGGAACTTCCGATGAGTTTGGTTCGACTAACCAGATAACAGATTTTTACAATGCGGACGATTTGGGCGTACCAGTTTTTGATTATGAACAACCAGAGCCTCAAATGATAAATTTAGATTATACAGAAACGAGTAGTAATTTTAGTGGATCAAATGATACGTTTTGGCGAAATTTTTTAATAGGAGGATTGATTGCGTTTGCTGGTATCTATGCCATTCGTAAGTATAAACTTTTATCGTAAATAAAATGTTATATCAAACATTATACTATCCGGACAATCCAACCTACGAATATCAAAAAAGGAGTAGCGGTTGGGTAAGAAGAAAAAAGGGCAGTAGTGAAAGTTGGTATCCGGTTGCTTCAACTTCTAATCAGGTACTAAACGATTATTTTTCAGGTAAAAAAATAGGGTATCAGTATTCAATTACTGCAAAAGTTGGAGCAATAGTGATTTTATTAGTGGGTAGTTATTTTCTTTACAAGCGATGGAATTTCAAAAATTAAAAAATGCCAACAAACGAATAATGAGAAAATTAGGAACTATTGTTGCTAATGATAAAAGTTCTTTTGTTGATTTACTTGATACTGCAAATATACCAGTTAGTAATAATGATAGCCTTGCCGACTTGGTAGAAAAATACATCAACGAATTACCTGAAAATGACGAATTAAAAGGCTTAACTGCTTATTTTGTTGAAGATGAACAAGGATTTGATGGCGAGATAGATAACCAAATTGTTTATGATAATTACAACGACCTTATGGACTATTTTAATTATGAAAGTAATGATGACCAATACTTTAATTCAGTAGGCGCTATTGCAGAGGGCGTTGGTGCGTTAGCAAATTTAGGAAATACAGCGCTTCAAGGCAGACAGAAAAAAAAATATGGCGCTTTGGATGCAGTTACCAAAAAACAAGAAAGCAAACAAGAATTGGTTAAATCTATTTTACAACAAAAAGCATTAGAAACTGAAAAAGAAAAACAGGCACAAGACAATAAAGCGAAACAAACAAAGTATTGGATTATTGCAGGATCAGTGGTTGGTGGATTAGCCATTATTGGGTTAATAGTTTATTTAGTAAAACGCAGAAATGCTTAAAAAATTAGTAATTGCGATTGTTGTAGGTGGTATTTTGATTGAGGCATTTAGGTCTTATCAAAAATCTCAAACAATAACCAAAGCCAAAATAAAATGAAAAAAAGTTACATAATTACAAAGGACGTAAACTCTCCGATTGTTATTGGTGGTCAAACAGCGCACAAACCAGCGCAAGTGCGATTTAGGAAGTTTAGAAAAGGGCAGATTGTTCAAGGCGAATTAAAACACGCAAATAATCAACCATCGTTTGTTTTAGTTGGTGCTATGTGCGTTGTTCCTTTAGAATGTGTTAAAGAGTTAGCCGGAAAGGAAATACAAAGTAATGCAACCGGAAATGAACTGAGCGATCCTATTCCGAAACCTATTTCGATAAAACCAAATAATCCAAAAATAAAGTATTTAGATGCTTTGCTTATAGGGGTTGCGGTAGGTTTTTTAGGAACACATTTAATAGAAAAGCAAGGATATTTACCAATGAACGAAGAATATCCATTGAAAAACAAACTAATAGGCGCAGGTATCGTAGGAATTTTAGCGCTTTATATTGTTTATCGAAATCAAAATAATCAACAAGCAGTAACGAAACCAAAAACAAATGATTGATATACAAACCTCTCGACCAGTATTTTCTAATGCCACCGGAAAATCGAGTAAAAATTTAACTCCAGAAGAAAGAAACGCAAGAAGTCAAGCAAGAAAAGATAAATTGAAAGATATTTATGGTAAAGCGAAAGAAAGCGGACTTTTGACAAGCATTGAAAATTTAGCATTACAAAGTGGTAGTGGAAATACAGGAAACACTAATAACACCGACAATTTTCCACCGCCTCCTCCACCTGCTCCAGAAAACAAAATATCTGTTACAACGTGGGTTTTAATCGGAGCAGGAGTAATTGTTTTAGGGGTTGGTGTTTATTTTTTGACAAGGAAAAAAAAGTAATGGACAAAATATGGGAAACAAATCATCGTAAATTAGCAATAGAAATCTCAATAAAATGCGATGGTTTATGTCGTTTTCGTGTTATGGCTACCGCATTACAGCCAAATTCCAAGTATGCTGAAAGAACTATTGAAGTAAACGATTTTAGAAAAATTTACATTAGTTTTCCGGAAAGCCCTGAAAAAATAAAATTTATCATCACTCCCTTAAACGAGGTAGATAAATTTATGGTTGATTTTAAGGAAAAGCCATTGAAAACTTATCAGGTAACTTTGTCAAGCCAAATCAAAAAGTTTGTAAAATTCGCTCAACAGTTTGTCGCTTGTTGCGGATATGAAAAAGCAAACGTTAATGGAAGATTTTTTACAACGGCGGATAAAGAATTTAAGATTAAATTCTTTCCTATTATTTCGGATCAAGGACGAGTAAGCACAACTCCGGCAAGAATAGGACACGCATCTGGTATAATTGAAGTAAGTAAATCGCATTTTGACAAATATACTATACCTATGCGTATGGCTATATTGCTTCATGAATTTGCACATAAATACTTAAATCCCTTGAGTAATTTACCAATAAGCGATGAGATAGGCGCAGACATAAACGCTTTGTATATTTATTTAGGTTTAGGATATTCAAAAGTGGACGCAATTCATGTTTTTATCAATGTGTTTCTCAAAGCACAAAGCGAGGGAAATATGAAAAGGATAAGAAAAATAATGAATTATATTGCTAAATTTGAAAAAGGCGAAATCGCTAAAGTATTGACATCATGAACATTTGGGAAGAAGATACGAACGATTGGGATGGCGACAATTACGACCATTTTTTCAAAAAAAAAGAAATTCGATTAGATGATTACTCGGATTTCAATTCGGAAATTTTGGAAATAGAAGATATTGATTTTAGTAACGTTACTGGAAAAACCAAAAAGGAACGACTTAAAAAAGTTAGTTCAAAAATTAGAACTGCAAAAATTGTTCCTAAAAAAAAAAGAATTAAATCGACAAACGAAAGTCAAAGAATAATAGCGAAAGGAAATAGAAAATATATTTTTCCAAAATCAAATGGACGAAAAATAACGAGCGAAATAAATTTACCTGACAATCGCTCAATCTTAATTAAAGGCGTAGATGAGTTTATTTTAAGTCAGGAAAACGAGGACATTAAAAATATCGGTTATTACAAAGGGGAAAAATTAAAAGAATTTGTGCTTATTGTTAATAATGATAGCCCTAACGATTTTTCAATAGAATTTTTCAATCCATCAACGCCTTTGGACTATCTTTATTCTACAACGGATAATCTAAACAATAGAATTCAAGTTGCCGGAAACAACAAAGTATCTTATTCCGATGTTTTATTCAATTTATTAGCAAATCCAGTTATTTTGCCTAATGCTAAATTTACTTGTTCAGGAGCGTTACTAAATGAGCAATTTTCTCAACCAATGATATTTAGAAATAAAAATATAGCAGGATGCGAAAAAGTTTTCCCTATTCAAAACTCTCTAAACATTGATATTGTTCAAAATCAAAAGCAAATTGTTTATTGGGATATTCAAAAAACATTAGGCAGATTATATTGTCCTGATGGAATGGATGTAATGCAATATACCGTACTAAGAGGTATGAGCGTAATTTTTGGGTTTTACTACAAGCAAATTCAAATTAAAAAAGTTCTTATACCTGAATTAAGAAATAAAGGAATTTTATGATTTTATCGCCTACCATACAATCCAATCCAAGTCGCACCATTACAGGACTAATAAATTTTGTATTCAATGGCGATACCTTTATTATTTGCGATACCAGTTTATCTTCTGTCGCAATAAAACTTTTAGAATTGCCTGCAAATTACTTGAATACTGCCTATAAATTGTATATCGTTGATAGTGGTAATTCGTCAATAAATAATATAACAATTAACGCTCCGATAGGCTATACAATTAACGGACTTTCTTCGGTCTTAATCAATGTAAATAAAGGCGTTGCTGTCATTACTATTGCTGATAATAATGCCTATTTATGTCAGTTTTCTTTTGGATCAGGAAATCCTATATCAGTTGTTAATAATCAAAATCCTTTTTTAGCGCCATCAACACTAACTACCGCTTTATCAAAAATAACAATTAAAGGATTACAAACGACTAATTCTGGAAATGAAATAACAATTTTCAATGACTTTGTAACTTTAACTTTTGCTCAATTTACAACTTTGGTAGCATCATCTTCATTGATAACCAATCAAGGGTACTTAATAAACAATGCTGTTTATGGTAATGAAACAATTAACGTTTTTTGTTTGGCAACAACCTCAAATCAAATTTCTAACTCTGCAACCGGAAATTTTTACAATGCTGATTATTTGAATGTAGGCAATTATTCAGGAATTTCTGGATTTGTAGGTCAATTAGGAATTTGGAATACCTCTTTGGTAACGCCAACAAATTCAGTCGTAATTTGGAATAATAAGCATTTTTTGAATATAACAGGATCAAATGGAGTAGTAAATCCTTTTTTGGATTTAGTAAATTGGCAAATTTTATCCAATTCAACTTCAAATGGCTATTTGTTAGTAACAAACAAAATAAATTACGATTACTCTAACAATTTAGTAATAAGCCGAGAGGACGTTTTCCAAAACAAAGTAACATTTTTTCAATCCGGTATGTTTTTCGCTTTCAATGTTTTTAAGTGGGGCGATCCAAACGTTCAAAACAATCAAGTAATCAATAGTATTTTTTACAACTGCAATTCAGTTTTTACTTCGTGCATTAAAAACAATATAACGAATAGCCGAGTTTTTTTTGGCGATGGAATAAATCTAAATGCAAATTTTAATGATTTTTCTTACAATTATTTTCTAAATTCAGGAAAATCGGCAATTTTATATTTTGGAAATTTATCATCGAGTTCAACAACCAATTTTATTTCAAATGAATTTATTGAATGTATTGGTTCAATAAACGGAGTAGGTTTATTCAATACTAATTATTTTAATAACTGCAATCTTTCGATTAGCAACGATTTTGAATTTACAATTAACAACTTTGTTCAAACAAGGGCAATAATTGGAGGTGGGATAAATTCGGAAATAACTGCAAACAAAATAGCATTTTCTTTAATTCAATTAAACAATACAAATAGTTTAATCAAAGAAAACAACCTGAATTATTCTGCTTTAAGCGTGTTGGTTAATACAGGAACTATTTTTCGTAATCGTATTTTTGACAATAGTCAAATGCTTGTCGATAACAATTTAGCGCCCGGCTTAATTAGTTACAATGTTTTAGAAAATCAAAGTGAAATTATATTAAATACAAATACAGGAATAATTGGAAACGCAACTGAGGGAAATTTTCTTAATAGGAGTGTAATAAACATTAGCAATAACTCTGCTTCTTTATTATTCAATAAATTGTTTAATAGTAAAATTGAAATTGCTAATAATAACACCAACGCTTTTTCCAATAATTTTTTATCGAATAATAGTCAAATTGAAATAGGTACAAACAATGGAAATTTTCAAAATTTAGTTTTATTTGAATGTACTTTTGGAAACTTAACGATTACAAATAACACTAATTTTGTTAATGGAACTTACCAGAATGGAAACCAAAGTATTTTAATTGTTTTGGATTGTAATGATCCTTTGATTTATGATTTACCAACTCAAAAACTGACTATTCCATTGATATACAAAAATTTTGGAGGCAAATACCAACTGCTAAATGCAAATGGTTTAACAATTACAACGATTATCAATTTGAGTGGAACTGGAGAGCAAACAATACTTAATAGTGTTGCGGAAATCACGACATTTCAAACAACTTCAGTAGGAGTTGTTGCTGGGTTAGGCGAATTGGTTTCAAGTTTAAGCCCAACTCCATATAATATAATTCTCAATGGACGAGTTTTTGGTTCGGACAACTTCAAAGTTTTTCAACAACAAAACGTAAATAATATAAACGAAATAAATATATTTGTGTAATAATGGCAACAAATGTTTCAAATGTTTACAAAAATCTTGATCCGAGAGTTAGGCTTGGCGTTCAAGTCGTAGGATTTATTTTGGGGGTTTATATTATTTATAGATTAGTAAAAGGCGTAAATCAAGCATCGGATAATCAGCCTTATAGGGAGGAGGAACAAAATACAGCCAACGAATTAGTAAAATTAAATCAAAATCCTCAAACCAGACAAAAACTAACTAATTCAATGGCTTCTGCTTATGCTAATAAATTATTTCAAGCGATGGATGGCATAGGAACGGACGAACAAGCAATTTATTCGGTATTTTACAAATTACAAAACGATGCTGATTTTTTAGCAATTCAAAACGCTTTCGGAACGAGAACAATAGGCTCCGGAAGTTATTTTGTTGCCGATGTTAAGGGAACATTGATTGCCTGTTTATCGAGTGAATTGGACGCAGATGAAGTAAAAAAAGTAAATAGCATTTTAACACAGAAAAAAATAAAATATCGAATATAAAAAATATATTTATATTTGTGCTTGACTAAATTAAATAATCAATGGAACTAATAAAAAACACCACCGCCAAAATAAAAGCAAATCCGATTTCAACCTTATTAGGGGCAGTCGTGGGCTTTGCGGTAGTCAAAAAAGTTATGCCTAATTCAAAATGGTACGTTCTCGGAGGAATTGCACTATTAGGAGGCGTAGCAGGAGCGATGATAAGCAACCAAGTTTTATCAAATCGAAGCAAAAAAATGACGCAACAAACTTTAACTCAATAATTACTAATCTAAAAACCAAAAAAATGGCACTAACAGTTCAAAATCAAAATTATGTATCGGTTGCATTTGCGAATAGCCCGGTAACCTTAACTTGTAAAGACAATGAGGGTAATACGTTTAATAGAAACACTTGTTTAGTTAATGCAACCGCAGGGATTGTAGCAATCAATTTGCCTTATATTCCATCCCTCAATGATGCGCTATTGACCGAAATAGTAATCATTGTTACTGATGATACGAGTAATATAGTTATTTCGCCAACGACACCCGTTGGAGGAATTACTCAAAAAATTGGATCAGCAACTTCTTTAACAATAGCGTCAGGAGGAGGAATTGGGCAATCGGTTATTTTACGACCAGTTACAGAAGGTCTTTGGGCATTTACAAAAACAGCATAAAAGCAAATTTATGGCAAAATCAAATAACATTTTGTATATTGCTGGAGCGGTAGTGTTGGCAGTTGGAGGCTATTTTGGTTATCAATGGTATAAAAAAAATAGAGATAAAAAAGACCAAACACCACCACCACCACCACCAGTTCCAACTCCAAGTCCAACTCCAGAAAGTAGCGGTGGTTCGCAAGGAGGAGGAAATGCAGGCGCTTCAATTATTAGCAATCCATTCAAAACGGAGGCTGAATTAAAGGCATTTCAAAATTGGGTATTAAATACCAAAAAAGACACAAACATTTTAGGAAAAGCCGGAGCAGATGGAAAGTGGGGAAAAAGTAGTGCGTCTGCTTGGACGAAATACGGAAGTGAATATATTGCTCAAGGATCAACTAATCAGCCTAATGTTAATGCAGGATTGAATAAAAACGTTCAAGATGCGATAACTACGATTACTCAATATGGAATTGGCGAAAAAGCGAAACGTACTTATTTGGAAAGCACCGCTCAAAAATATCCTGATTTTGTAACAAATTGGGCGGAGGCAATAAAAAGACGATTAGCGGACAATACTACCGGAACAACATTTAATTTTGCTAACCAAATTTACAATTCGTTTGATGCCAATAAAATTTACAACACTTTAGCAATCAATAAAACTGCCAGAGTTTCAAATGATAAGGCGAATTTACGATTTAATCCAGCCTACGATAGTACGAGTTATTCTGTTCCGAATGACACTAAATTAGGAACTATTAAGGCTTTAAGATACAATAAAAATGATAAAGCATTATTTTTCTATGTTCCTAATAATTCGATTAGTAGTTTGCATAAATGGATACCTGCGAATAGCGTAAAATTAGAATGATGCAAAAAGCAATTAGATTTATGACAGCAAACGGTTTGTCGCAACTTAACGAGAATAGGTCTTACAATGATGTTTCGCCTTATTCAATGTTCAATGGCACAATCATTAACCAAAATGAATTTCCAGAAACAAGCGAAATAATGTTAGAATTTTCAAATGCAGGCGGAAAAGAAAGACGAGAGGCTAAAAGAATGAAACGAACGGAAAAAAAAGATAGCCGACAAAGACGTATTGAAGAACGCCACCAATCTCGATTGGAAGCCAAAAAAAGCAGGCAAGATGCAAGAAAAGAACGTATCAACATCAAAAAAAGCGAGGCAGATACGCAACAAAAACTTGCTGAAAGTTTATCTCAACCATCTGGGGACGATGCTTTATTGAATACATTAAAATCTGCATCTGCTCCGGCTCCAGAAAGCAAAGGAATGAGCAAACCTCTTAAAATAGGTTTAATTGTTGGAGGAGTTGTTGTTGTTGGGGTAGTAGTATTTTTGCTCATAAGAAAAAAACGTAAAAAATGATAACTGTTCAAACTGATTACCCGGTTTATTCTAACGTTAAAGGCGATAAAAAAGCCCGACAACCAAAGGAAACTAAAACAAATAAAAATCAAGATAGAAAAGCAAAACGCAACGCAAGGCGTTTAATTCGAGTAACACGAAAAAACGGAAAAAAAGTATTTGTTTATCCTCTTACCAAATTAAAACCTATTTCTAAATTTTCAGGTGGGGATGGAAATACAACGATTGTTCCAGTTGTTGCACAGCCAACAGAATATACAAAAACATTTCCAGATGGAACTTCGATTACCATTCCTGCTAATCGAGTATTTGTTCACTCAACCGGAGTTTATGATAAAAACGATATTGCACAAATTTTCAATGTTGATCCGAGCATTTTAACGCAACAAATGATTGATGCTTATATTGTTGGTATGCCTCCGGCTTCAAAAAACGCCACACAAACAACGGAAACTGATGCAAACGCAAATAGTGATACCGGGATAGTAGTACCAGATAAAAATGTCGTTGTTGATGATAATGGAAATGCTTTTGTCGATAAAGAAACTCAACCGAAAGCCGAACCAGACAAAGACGTAAAAGATGAGCAAAAGGATCAAAAAAGTTCTATGCAAAAGTATTTTATTTGGGGAGGCATTATTTTGGCGATAGGGGTAATTGGTTATTTTGTACTGAAACAAACCGGAAAAAAATAATTGAAATCGTTATGCAAACGATATTACAATACTATAATTTACAAAAACAGATGAGAACAAACGTATTCATTTCTATTTTGTTTCCATCGGTTTCGATTAGTTTCTTCTTATCGTATATTTACCATATAACTGCCTCTGGTTGGGAACAATATCTTGCGATAACATCGTGCATTATGCTTGATGGTTTTTTTGGAATAATTGCTGGAATTAAAAAAGAGGGTTTTAAGACATACAAAGCATTGAAAATTATTAAGGTATGGTTTGCATGGACTTTGATATTAACGGTAACACTCATTACCGAGAAAACCTTTCCTAATGTCAGTTGGTTATCCGAAACAATGATTACTCCTATTGTTGTTTTTAATCTTTTGTCTGCTTTGAAAAATGCTGTTCGTTCAGGATTTATACCTGAAAGTAATATCAAAAAAATAATGGATCAAATCGATAGGCATAAAGACCAATGAACCTAAAAGAGAATAAATACTGGATTTTAGGTTTGTTAGGTTTAGTAACCGTTACTGGAGTTTATATGTACTCTCAAATCAACAAGATTTTAGATTATACGCTTAATTTCAAGGGCATTAGGAACATTAAATTTGACAAGTCGAGCAATATATCTTTTACTGTCGTTTATGAGTATAAAAACAAAGCAAACATTGATATTACTTTAGACAATCAAGAATACGAAATTTACATCAACAATCAATATCTTACTACATTAACGAATTTTATACCTAATGTCTTAAAAGGTGGAGTTGCATCGCTTATTGAGGTTAATGTAAATTTTAGCAAAAATGACCTGAAAAAGATAAAATTAAATTGGCTACAATTAGTTTTACAACCAGAAAAAGTCGAAATTAAAACACTTATGAAGTGGAAAGTGAAATATGGTATATTGCGTTTTCCGGTAGTTTATCCTTATATTCTTAACTTAAAAGAAATAATCGGATGGTATGTTCCTGCAATCAATAAAGTATGACAAACATAACACAACAATTCTGGACTTACGAGTTATCAGGAACAACACTTCTTATTGACAACACCTTTCAACTCACTGGTATTTCATTGATTTTAACTGGAGGCTTCGGTCAAGTCATTGGTGGGCTTTCGATAAATGGACTTGCTTCTACGCCAATAAATTTACAAGTTGGACAACCAATAACGTTATTTGGAAATAGCGGAAATTTTTTGTCTGGTTTGAATATAGATGCAACGTTTGGTACAATATCAATTTTGGGTAAGCAATAATGGACTTTGGTTTTGGCTCTTTTTTTAATTTTCCGCCCACACCTGTAATACCTTTGACTTGTGGTAACTTCTTTGATACTACAACTCAAACAGCGGTAGCAAATACTCCAACTCCTTTTTTGTGTGATGGTATTGATATACAGTCAAATATAGGATTTGATCCAACGACAGGCACTATTTCAATAAATGATTATGGAGTTTACAATTTACAATTTTCAGCGCAAATTGTTAGGGTACCGGGAACAGGAGGAGCGCAACATAATGATATTTGGGTAAGAAAGAATGGTGTTGATATTGCACATACGGATAGAAGAACGCAAGTAAATACAACAAGCGATCCACAAGTTGTTTCTTGGAATTTTTTACTTGAATTATATCCCGGAGATAACGTTCAACTAATGTATGCTGTAACAAACTCCGATATTCGATTTAGGTATAGTCCTCCTGATTTAATAATTCCTAATCCAGAAATTCCATCGGTAATTATTTCCATTTACAAAGTCGCTTAAATAATCAACAAAAATAAATAAGTATGTTAGAAATGTTCAATGGCATCCTCAATATCGAGGGCAAAGTGCGAGATACAATTATTGGAACTCTCGAAGATTTATCGGAAGAATTAAACGAGCCGGATTTCAAAACCTTTTCGGTAACTATTCAACCAATCAATGAAAAGTTTGAATTTATTTGTTTAGTTTATCATCGAAAGGATGGAAAATTAAATTTCATAAGAGAAATAACATTAAAGGAAATTCTATCGTAAATGAACACGAGGCAATTTAAGATATTGTTAATTGCATTTGGTACAAGCCTCTTTTTTTCAATAATAAGTATTTGTTTTACGTTTGATAAACCTAATAGGTTACCAGATAAAGTGGATAGTTATTTAGAAAAGAAAATAAATGATTTAGTAATCCAGAATGTTAGGCTTCAAAATTCCATAGACAGTTTACGTCAGGAATATAAGTTTGAACAGAACAAGTTACTATTATTAGCAGAACAAAAACAAAAAATTCAAATAGTTTATGTGGACAAAATCAAAGCGATTGACAATTACAGCGATAGCGATATTATTCAGGATTTCAACTTGTTTTTCTCAAAAAAAAATCGTCGTAAATAGCGATACCTTATTTTGCTTCAGTAAAGTGCAATCTAAAGCAATCTTAAAAGAAATTGCTCATTCAAGTTATTTAGATAGTTTGAACAATATAAATTTAATTGAAATAGAAACTCAAAAAAATATGATTAACAATTTGAACGAAACAATTAAGTTTCAAAATCAAATATCTGCAAACGAATTAGAAAAATATAAAATAAGGGATGCAGAATTAAAAGATTGTCAAAATGCAAACAAAATGCTCCATAAGGAAATAAAAAAGCAAAAGTTTCTAAAGGTAACTGGATGCGTTTTAAGCGCTCTTGGAGGAGGTTTGGTTAGTTATCTCTTGCTGAAATAAAATTGTGGCTTAAATCAAATTTTTTCAAATCCTTTTCAAAAAAATAATTCAATAAGAGAATTGCTAAAAAATTATTAACACTTATGTTTTGTTCTTCACACATTGAAACAAATGCCCTCCATACTTCAGCATCAATTTTTACTTTGTTTTTATCCATTTGTAAAGAATTAAGTGATCGTTGATTTTATTTTTAGAAACCAATCCTTTTTTTAGCATTTTGCTCAAAACTCGATAAACCTGAATAGGAGTTAAATAAAAATTTTCGTTTATCTTGTTAATCAGTTGTCTGGAAGTAAACCACTCCTCAAAAGTAAAAATAGCCCTATACACGATTTCTCGTTGCGATAGTTCAGTTTCTTTTGTTAAGTCATTCAAGCCTTTACTTTTATCAAATTTTTTTTTCAAGCAATTCAATAACCGAGCAAAAATTTTTTTCATAACTGAATATCTGGTTTATAGTGTATGTAATGAGGATGAATACCCGGATACATTTCATAATGCTTTTTTACAGCCTCCAACATATCGAAAGCCCAAAGATTGTAACCGGATAAAATACAACTTTTATCATCAGGATAAAATGTAATGGTAAAAAATTTTTGTTTCATTTCGTAGAATTTTTGTCAGTTATGCAAAAGGTATCAATAGCGGTTTTCCAGCCAATAACAAAAGTTTGTAAATCGCCAGAGGTAACTTGCGGATATTGAGTTCTAAATTTTTCCAATTCCAATTCCAAGCAAGTTTTATGATGCTCGATTATTTGTTGGCTTTCCATTTGCTCTTTTTCAATTTCTTTAGCGTAGTCAAAGGCAACAACCCACTCATCATAATTAAATGGTTTATCTTTTTGACCATCAAGTATTTTTTTAAGCCAATTTATCGCTGTTTGTTTCATAATTTTTCGGCTGTTTCAATTTCACAACATATTTCCTCCTCTGGATCGCTAATTGCATGGATATATCGAAACCATAAGTCGGCATCATTTTGTTCCTGCTCGGTTTCTGGTATTAAAACTAAAACGCCATCGTCAATTTTTGCTTTCATACTTATTATTTATTAAAAATTAGTCCACATCAAAATTTGGTTAGCAAATCGAAAATCGCCATTATCGGCAAAACCAATAAAAAACATTTTTTCGTGAGCAATATACATTCCAAAATACTCATCGCAATAAATGTCAAGAAACCTTACTAATTGATTTTGACTTGGAGTTTTTGATCCTTCAAACCAAATTTCTTGTTCTTTCATAGAATTGTTTTTTATTGTTCAACAAATATAATCAAATAAACATTTCAATATCAATCGTCCAAAAATTCGTCAGGCTGATAGTCGTCATCCAGATTTATTCCTAAACGACTTAAAAGTTCGTACATAACCAAAAATTGAGTTATACAACGTTGCGAAGCACTATCTTCACGACCATAATAAGTAATCATTTCTTGCATATCATCTTCCAGTTCTTTAGAGTATTCCCGGATAATGTCTAAAATTTCTTCTTTGCTCATATTGTTTATTTTTTATTGATAAAGTTACGATAAATAGGGTAATGTTCTAAAAAATCGCTTGATCCATAAACATCTTGCTCTTGCCTTATTATTTCTTTAATCAATCCGGTGTAGTTCCAGTAGGTTAAAGGCTTACCCATATACTCATTTATTCCATAGCCCTGAAGCAAAAGCAATTCAAAGTATCTGGCGATTAAAAACTTTTTGTCTTTCAATGTAATTTTCATAGCGTTTTGATTAAAATGTGCGTTATGGATGCGTCCCTTGTTAAATTATTGGTTTATTGTGTATTCAGCGTAAGGCGTAAATAGTGTTTGCCCTTGAATTAACAACTTTTCAATTTCCTCT
>Ga0214917_10000562_pt1 | contig 48511 bp, 70 predicted proteins | sample LL_1208_BB_MetaG_FD_177983 | JGI IMG/M metagenome (GOLD analysis project Ga0214917, IMG submission 177983) | Freshwater microbial communities from Lake Lanier, Atlanta, Georgia, United States - LL_1208_BB | ecosystem: Environmental > Aquatic > Freshwater > Lake | place: USA: Georgia | collected... | reverse complement strand
ATTCATCCTCTAACCAATAGCGGCTTTGACGATGCGTTTCTCTGGTTATACTAGGTGTTAACCGATGCCAGGCACCATTAGAAGGATTCCGGTATTTTACCACACGATAGTCATTCATCATACCACTGAGTGCCTGTGCAGTAAGTGGATCATCACGGTTTAAGTCAGTCCATAAACTGCATCCTAGAAAACGCACACCATCAATTACTATCTCATCATTCTCCATGAGCAAGACATTGCTGGGCAACACTGCTCGAATTCGATCAGCAGTTGACGTAAACTCACTGTGGTAGTGTTCGTGATTACCCATTACATACAAAACCTTATTATACTTAGGCATCTCCTCAACAAGGAAACGACGAGCACGATCTGGTCGACCATAGCGGGTAATACTGCTGCCAAGGTGCACAAAGGCAGGATCGTATTCCTGCTCAAGCGTGCGTGCCTCGGCAATGTCACCGGCTAGAATGAGAATGTCCCCGCCAGGTAACTCTAGGTCACCAAACTCAAGGTGGAGATCACTCATGTAACTAATTTTCATCTAATCACTACCCTATCTTCTTCGACACGATCTGACCAAAGTTGGTGACCGCGAACTCTAACCACATCCGCAGTATTTTGCGGAAACAAAGCCCACTGTTCACGCCAATAGTTTTCGTCCATGGCAGCGTCGCAGGTAACCATGTAAACTTCATAGTGCCTATGCCCATTGTACCTAGCTCGTAAGATAATAGCCTGAACCATTGACCAAACTGGATTGCGTTGGGCCGGGCGATCACCTAGAATGTTTAACAACTGCTCTTGATCCCAGTTAGCATACGCAGTAAGATCAATGATTGATTCAATACCTAGTTGATCCCAACTAAACAAAAACAAACGACTGCGATCATTTAAAGTCACGCCCGCCCCCGCTAATTAAGCAAAACGTGTAGCACGACTACCGGTTACATCACGAGCACTAACGCTGTAGGCAGCACGACCTTCGGTGTTGGTAGTGGTGTTAACTTTCAATCCAGCATGACGAAACTCTGTCATGCGAGCACGAAGGTTCTTGATGCCATAGGTGGCAGCGGCTTGCCGTTCAGTTAATGTACGACCAGTGCCACGAAGATACTGCTCAAGAAATGTGTTTTGTGAAGTTGTGATTCGAGTAAATGCCATTTTGATTCCTTTCTATTAAGAACTTAAATTATATACTTGACTGCTGGCGATGTCAACGCTTTTGGTTACATCGATTCCCAGTCGCCGCCCGGAGCGGCCACCCAACCTAACCGCTCGAGGTCTTGGTGGATTTCTTGTGTGATGACGCCTTCTCCCACATAGACATTGCGGGAAATTTCATCGTCACTCCGAATGCCCGAACAGTACCAATCTATGTAGTCGCCTGAGGCTCGCATATCTGCAACAATACCTCCAGCATAACGCCAACTACACGACCACCGACGATTTTCCAAGATAGGCATTACTTCCAATTTTTGGAAGTCGTTGTTGCACATTGCGGCATAGAGGTTTTGAGCATAGTCTCGGCTGGCCCTGACCTTAGCCAACATCCACTCGCAGGTACGGAGGTCGTACTCCATATTGTTTTCTGCCCACCGGGGTTCGGCTTCACGCTGTCTACGCTGTTCGGCTTCGCTGAGGAAGAATTCATCCATAATTCGAGTGGTGTCATCATTTTCGACGGTGAGTCCTTTACCAGCCTGTCTGGCCAAATAATGTTGGTGTTGAAAAGTATTACGATCCGGGCTTGAGCTCAGAGTCGGCGGATTGTCGGGTAAGGGTTGCTGTTCCATCTTCTTCAATGTTCCAAGTTAGTTCGTCACCGATTTGCCAACCTTGACTCCGTAACATTTCCTCAGGTAAAGGCATGATGACATCACCGGTTTCGGGATCTTCTTCTAATTGGATAATCCAATGTGTGGCTGACCGTCGTTCAAATACAGGTTCGAATGTTGATGGGTCAATTGTCTTCTTCATAATATGCCTTGGCTAATTTAAATGCACGATCAAAATCTTCTCTAGAGTGTAGTCTAAAACTCATCGAACCCATAGTGGTAGGTGTGTAAACATAGCCAATGTTGGCTCGTCTAAGCACTTCAATGAGTCCTTTACGGGACCACGGGTCTAATGGGAAGAGTTCTAATAGTTCAGGAATGTTAGTAAATTGTAAATACTTTCTCATTTACTTATGTTCCTTCTTAAGTTCTTCTAACATATACTCTTGACTACGTAATTTTAACTGCTCTAGTTCATAGGCCTCAACCTGCTGGGACATTATGGCCATTAAGTTGGCCAACTGTCGCTGCCCTTCTTCGGTCCACGAACTATATTCGGGACCAACAAGGCTACGCCTATAATAGTCGCGATTATCTTGCATTTCGACAATTGTACCATAAAGGAGACTCTTAATCATCTCCTTTGAGATATCACAGTTTTTCGCCAATTTCAAAACCTCTAAATTTGAGAAACCTGGGAAACCGTAACGAATAGCTGCCATCCTGATTTTGAGTGACTGCGTCCGCACGTACTTCAACAACCTGGCCCCGTACGGTGTCAAGATTAGCCCAAATACTGTCGCGTAGACCGTCACTATACCCACTACCAACATTAACACGGATTCGTCGCCCATCATCTACACCCTCACAGACCAATGCTCCTAAACGACCTAAGTTTTTACCAGTGCCAGCTTCAATGTCTGTGACAGTCAAGCTAACTTCAATAAAGGGCTTGAGTTTGAGCCAACTTGCTGTACGCTTGCATTCGTAGACGGCGTCAATGTCTTTTATCATAATACCTTCGTAGCCTTCAACAATGGCTTTACGATTGATCTCACGGAATCGAGCCTGACCCTTGTCGGTATCTAGGTCTACCAGCTCTTGACCTAATACACGCACACCGGCGAGTTCTCGTTGGTGCCTCTCATAAAACACTTTGAGAAAGGCACTACGCTCATACTGCGGGCTCGCATACCGACCTTGTTCAAATGCTGATAAGGGCAGGGCATCAAATAAATGTAGAACAGCATCTTGAGCAGCAACATCACTCTTGCGATGCACCTGACGCATCAAGTCTTGGAAACTCGAACTCATAACTTCGCCATCAAACACCATAGCTTCGGGCAGATGTTCGGCAACGGCATGAAACTGTGCTTTGATATGACTGAAGTTAACTAACTCTTTACCGTTACGGCTAAACTGATCAACACGCCCGTCGGGATGAACAATTGTAATAACACGAACACCATCTAGTTTGACTTCGACTAGTTTCTGCCCCGACAACTTTGATTCGTGATTAGTACTATCGTGAGCAAGCTGACAACCAAACACAGGGATAGCGAATTCAGGAAAATCCCGCTCTACTGCCTTGTTTACAGTTTTCTCGCTGACACCGCATCGCATGTCCTTGATAAGGATACGCCGATACCACAGGTTCCACTGATCTTGTGTACTGGCCAGCATGAGATGGTGTATGAAGTCACGAGCCATATTGCCGGTGATATTACGAGTCACAAAGCCTGTCACAGACAGTGCAAAGGTGTCGTAGCTAAGACCGTCTGCACTAGTCAGTTGATCAGTGTCCTTTTTCTCGGGCACTTGCCGTATGCCAAAGGTGATCATAGGATCCATGGCTAATCTAAGACCCTGAAACAATTCTGTATTGCCGGCTTCGGCTTCGGCCCTAAGGATAGCTTCTTTGTTAAGACGGCTGTCGTGCAGTTCAAGTTGATTGATAACACGCCAGGGATCAGTCTTGGTCATCTGTGTCTCCGTAGTTGAGCGGCATAGTAGATTCTTCTTCAAGGTCGGGAACTTCGACTAAGTCTGCAAAGCCTAACCCATCTGTGATATTGTACACTTCTTCAATGGAGCAGTCAAGATGATCTGCGATTTCGGCTGCTCCAAATCCTATAGTCCACATGCCAATGACTTGTTGGGTAAAGTAGTCCATTTTATTTTGCTAGCTCACATAATTCTTCAAATGAATTAACTTCATAGTTCCACCATTGACTGGGTTTTGGGTAGCCATCTCTGCCGAAGGATATAGACGTGCAGCTACCACTCAAATGTTTATGTGCTTCATAAGGAATATGAAGAAAATATTGTTCTTTCAAGATAGTATTAGTTATGACATAAAGTAATGGGAAATAAGTTTTTTTAATAGTTAAAAAAGCAAAATAATATTTACTAGACGGTGGCTTCGTCACTAAAGCATGTTTAATTTGTTTACAGGTTACTAGATCGATAGCTTCTGTGTTTTTAGAGCAAAGTGCTACTCCGCTTTTTATACTAATGGCTAATTCAGCCAATTCCCCTATGTTTAGTAAATCATCATTCCGTAATAAATTTATCGCCTCAGAGAGAGTCATAGTCTGATTGAGTTGTTCACCGTAGATAGTCTTTGTCAAAATATCATCCATTACAGTCTCCAATTAGTGTACAAGACCAAAACGCTGAGCACATACCGGACCATAGCCGAGCTCGGTACTGCGGCTGTCCTTCAGACTATGATTGCAAAAGCAGCAACTACCAGTCAAGCGTCCGTACTTGCCAGCAGTTGTCTCAGGCTCGTCAGCAAACTCTTTGACTAGAGCCAGTACATCGGCACCGGCACGATTGGTAGCATGATAGTTACCATCCATGTCAATGCGACCATAGTAACTGTTGTTACCGTAGGGGCCGCCGTCGGTGACAAGAATCTGGCCAGCGTACTTGCTGTGAACAGTGGCCCGACTAAATGCCACGGGACGACCTTCTGCGGTCTGTAGTTTGACTTTGATACGCTTGAGGGTCCTGCCAGCACGATCAAACATTGCCTGGATGTTGGCAACATTGACAGATGCCACTGGAGCCGGGGCAGGGGCGGTAGCACGAACAGTAAGAGTGGTGACCCAGGCCAATTGCTTTTCGCTGAGCCGCCCCCACCTACGAAAGTTAGCAATAAGGTCACCAGCAAAGTCGCGATCGCGAACACTGAGTTGACCAATAACTGCTTCTAGTGCCTCAAGTTGGGGCTTTTGGGCAGCGTCTAGTGTAACAAAACGAGGAGCAAATTTCGTGTAAGCCATATCTATCTCCGTTGTGTCAGTGTACCGTTAGTATAGCAAATATCAATAACCCTGTCAAGTTCTGGGTTATTAATGACTGTTTAATGCTGGGCGATCTGTGTTCACAATGCTACGCTCCACAGCATGAGCGGGCTTACGCCCTCTAACAACATCAACTAATAGTATTGCAAAAACCTCGGGACCATGCAACCTAATACTGCGGCATAAAGCCCACGATTTGTTCTCAGTTAGTGCTCTGCGAACATGCTTTTGCCAGCGTATTTTGAGAGCACGATTAACTTGGTTACCGCACACGGTAATGCCTACATAATGCTCGTTGGTCACACAATTAACAAGCATATAGACAGCGTGTTTAGTGTCTTGGCGTCTTTTGCGTTTTGCATTTTCCATACTCGTAGTATAGCAAAATGGGCAACCGCTGTCAAATTGTGGCAGAAAAACAACACTCAAATGCCTGTTTTTCAGACAAACGAGTGTTCTTTTAACACCACAAGGTGTTGTTTTTCAACAACTTAGTGTAGAGTACGATTTGGTGCTGTAAGTTCGTCAACGCCCAGTATTTCTAAAATTGCTGCCACCACTTCGTTGGGCTCTGTAAACCCACTTTCTGGACCAAATACTGTTTTTAGATTACCGTCTTTATCTAGTAAGAAACCAATGTCTGTGCTATCAATATCTAGATCATCAGTCTCTTCAAGTTCTACTACGTTTGCATCGGGTTCTTCTACTACGTTTGTACGTTTTGACATTTGGAACTCCTTTGTTCACTTAGTATTTACTTAAAAAGGATTAAACTCATTAACACAGTTTGACCACAAAATCCTAGACAGATAGTTGCTATGTAGAGAAAATTCTTCTCAAATAGGCTTTTAAAAAACACTGCAATTAGAGCTCCCCAGATAAACAACATTATATCTACTGGAGGCATCCGATCACTTTGGTTGGTCAAAACTGCTAATAAAGTAGGTACACTGCTTAAGTGTAGCATAATTATCATTAGCCATCCTAGAGTATGAGCACTGACATTACCTAAGTGCTCGGTAATAAAATGCCAAATTGCCGCAGGAATATGTGCTACATAATCAACCACACGACCCAACCGTTCATTTCCATTCATCGTTTATCTCACTTATAAAAAATATGACGACCAATTTTTGCTACTCGCTCACGCTTCCAACCTGGGTTTACATAGTCTGCATGAAAGTAAAGAGCTTCTGTCAAGCTGGGCAATCTGAACCCTTCTAGTAAAACTTTTTTAGCCACGTCCATGCTTTCGTTGTAAACAGATTTATGGATAATTCGACTGGCACTTTCTCTGTCGCAGTACCAGCTAAATTGACATATTACTCGTTGATAGATTATATTTTTTTGATATACTATACGACAAATGTCGTCAGGAAAGCCTTGAGTCTGGGCACGATTAATTGTGACTTGTGCTACCGCAACTTTACCTTCAAAAGGCTCGTTACCAGCTTCAAAATAGATATTACGTGCAAGACAAGCAAGTTGACGTTCACGATGTTCGGCAGTGATGGCGCTACCCTGCACAGATTCAGTACGTTCAAATTTAGATTCAACAACCCATTTGAGAAGACCATAACTAGCATAAGCTCCGATAATCATGAAAATAATTCCAATAAATTGGATTATGTATTTTTGGATACTGAGAGAAGTTGACCTCTCCACATATTCATTTTCCATAATGCCTCCTTTTCTAAGGACAATAAGTCCCTTATTATATTATATATTTGATTGAAAATCTAGTATTTTGAGTCTATCAGCAGACTAGTAGATTAGAAGTAAACACTTGAGGTAGTTTCTGCGTACGGACTATTTCTAATTGCTATTAATTTAGCTTCATACGTGTTTGCCGCACTTAAACTCGGTATAGTCAACCCTGTTGTTGGGTTATCTGCCGATAGCCCAGTATAACTGTCGTATAAACTACCATTTTCATATATTTCAATTGATACTTGATCTGCACCTGTTGTGGTCCAAGTTAATTTTACATGAAACGTATTCGCATTTACATTTGTGATTTCATAGTTGAATGTATCAATGGTGGGCGCCGGAGGTGCCGCTGTCGTGGTTGTAGTAGTTGTAGTTGTTGGTGCCCCTGTGGTAGTAGTTGTAGAGGTTGTAGACGTCGAGGTTGTAGATGTTGTAGATGTAGAGGTTGTAGATGTAGAGGTTGTAGATGTCGATGTAGATGTTGTAGATGTCGATGTTGTAGTTGTTTGTCCTGGTGCTAATGTAGTAGTGGTTGTTGGTCCTTCTGTTGTGGTCGATGTAGATGTTGTAGAACCAGACAATGTAGTAGTTGAAGTGGAAGGTGGCAACGTGGTTGTAGATGTTGTGCTAGTTGAGGTTGACGTAGTGCTGCTAGTTGTAGACGAAGTGCTAGTGGTAGTAGATGTAGTGCTAGTGGTACTCGTACTAGTAGTTGTAGTGCTGGTGGTTGTAGTTGTAAAACCGCAGACAAGGCTATTGTTTTCTATAACCGTATAATAGCTCATACCATTGCCATCAGCATAAATACCATACAAATTAAAGTTTTCACAGTAAGTTGACAACAAAGATCCTGCCTCGGGATAGACACCGAGTTCACTATAAGGTGGGCAGCATTTAGCTAGCTCTGCTGCTCTCTTAGCAGCAACTTGATCGGCATAATCAAATACACTAGTAGTTCTAAAAGTTGCACCAATATTTTGTAACGTTCTTTTGTTGCTTCCTTCCACCATTGCTAATCTAATAGCATCACCGAATTGATCATTGCCTGCTGCTTGATCGACCCACTCTGCATATCCAATATTAAAATCATCATCGTATGCATTTTCAAGACTACTAACAAAACCCATGACAGATGACAGTGAGCCCACAACATTTGATTCAATTCTCGCTGCTTTAAGATTACGTTTTTCTGTTGCTAATTTAGTAACTAAATCATTTTGAAAACGCTCTAATAATGCAAAATCTTCACTGGTTTGACTGTCTGATCTTGCTAATAAAGCATTTAATGCCGATCTTATTGCCGCAGCGTCAGCGGCATCAGTGTTAAGATTAGCTCGAGCATTATTTACTGCTGTTTGAATAGCTGATTTGAGTGCTTGCCCTTCTGGTGTGTCTATCAATCGCTTCTGGGCCGATAACATACCGATAAGTCTAGGTGTATAGTAAGATCCAGTGAAGGCTCCCAGCATATCGTCCATAGTGGGATTATTGAATGTACCTACGCCTGTGCCAGTTATAGTTTGTCTACCTGCTATGTTAGCTGACAGTACGTCTTTCAATCCAGTGGTGTTACGTTCTATGCCTAATAATACGCTACTCTCTGGAAATTTAATTTTACCTAGCTCATTACCAAGTTGAGTAAATGATTGGACATTGGTTGATCCTACACTGGTTAGTCGATTAGATACACCTTTAAAATCTTTTACTAATGCTATTGCACCGGCACTTAATACTGTTGCCGGAATAAGTGCATCGGCTAAGTTTTCTAAAGGCCGAGTAAACCCTACCTTATCTGCTATACTTGCTACAATATTTTTAGGCACTGAAGATATTGCATTTAACAATGTTTCAGGGCTTTGGCTCAGAACATTATAGGCACTAATTCCTGACTGTTCCAGTATTTTACTAAGGCCCGGAACCCCTTGGTCAACTAGATTTTGTACGAATGTAGGTACTTCAAATGCTTTATCTAATTGAGTTACATTATACATAGTACCCCATTGTGCAATGTCATCAGTAAAGGAGGTAAATTGTGACTGAAGTCCATTAATACTCGACTGCACTGTTCCTAAAAGGTCACTGGCTGCGCCAACCGCACCTGAAGCTAAATTTGTTATGTTTCTTATTGGATCAAAAGTCCGTGACAAAGCACCACCGGTGACTTGGTCGAATATGCTTATAGCATTAAAATTTTGACCGCCAATTTGAAAATTAGCAGCATTCTGTATGCTAGCTAATGCGCTGGCACTTTGTTCAGCAAATGCTTTAGCACCATTAATTATTTCAGTGAATCCTGGCACGCCATTTTCTAGCAGACCTGATACTTGGCCACTTATACTATCAAACAAACTACCAGATTCAGCGAAATCAAGACCCTCTAATGCAAAGTCACTGAATATGTCTGTGTCTATTAAACCAGATAATCCATCAGGTAAATCTCCTAAAACATCACCTACTAGATCACCACACATATCAAATGCTTCGATAGATAGGTCACCAAAAGTATCTCCTAGGCCACCTAGCACATCATCCATGGATCCTAAATCAAATTCGGATAGATTATCAAGTAGGTCTGTGTTAATACCTAATTCGCCTAATGACCCTACATCGAATCCTCCTAGATCAAAACCATCTAATCCAGGAACAAGACCACCCCCACCTAAAAGGCCGGCGCTGGCAATACTGCTAACTACGCTTAGGACACTACAAGACATAATAGATATTTATCGTAAAAAAAGGTGGGTTATCAGCCCACCATTACGTCGCAACTACCTATTTTAATTGTACAACCACATGTGGCCATATCACCAGCACGTGCCATAGGTTTACCTTCTACAGTAACCGAACACGAGCCTTTAATAATTGGATGTGGAATGTTATGAACATTTGGCTTTTTACCAAATGGTGCATGGGGTACACAGATTGACCCCTGATGGGCTGCTGGCTTGCCATTGACTAACACTGAACAAGCCACTGGAAGGGTAATCACCCCTCCCAGTCCGGCCATATCTTGTGCTTGTCTAGCTGCGCCTGGCATTAGTTTGATGTGATACTAGTTGTTGTAATCAAACTCTCAGAATCTTCACCGTCAATTAATACACGTACATAATGGTCTCGCAATTTATCGTGGGTTAGGCAACTAGTAATAATGTGTTGCTCACGATAGTTAAGATTATCCCTGTCTGGGTCTAAACCAAACATGGCCTGTAGCACGCCAATTCCTTCGGGTGTGGTCAGCACAATACAGGGTTTATTAATTTCGTAAACGCCATTTTCTTCTTTAACTAAGCGACCTACGATCTCATCTCCATTAATAAGTTTTAGACTAATAATATCATCTACTGTAAAACGTGAACGTTCAATTAACATTTTGATTTTCCTTTAACTGTTTGAAAACTGATTCATCTAATCGAGCTAGTCCATTATAACCACCCGACACAAATAATTTACCATCTTTATAAACTTGCGGCACTGTACGATGACCCTCACTGACAATAAATTGTTTTGCTTCCGAGTCTAAATCAATACGTACTTCGGTAAATTCTATGCCTTTCAAGGCTAATAAATTCTTAGCACGATCACAAAATGGACAATGGTCCTTGCTGTATATAGTTAACATTAGGCTCGCTCCACTTCAACTACAATGTCACCGGCAACTAGTTCTTGAACAACCTGTTCAATCGTTGCCGGTAAATCATCATACGTAGATTTAGATGTTGTGTCGCCTCGGTCTTTTACTAACTGACTTAATTTAACTACAAATATTGTTTCTTCAATTCTTGCCATTGCTATTCCTCATAGATCTGGTAGTTCCTCTTTAAGAACTACATCACTCATTGCACCAATTACATAGTTAGTCGATTCTGATTCCTGTAGTGCAGTTTGTTTTTTGTTAATGTTTACATGCTTGTTGAACCAGGGAATCGGAGTCGACTTTGGGTGCTCTTCTGTATATTTAATACCAATTTCTTTGAGTCTTACAAAAGCTGTGTAGTCGACAAAATCTTGTAATATCTGGCTGTTTAGGCCAATGACTACACCTTTCTTAAACAAGTAGTCAGCCCAGGCCTTTTCTTCAGCTATAACATCCATGTACATTTGATATACTTCGGACTTAGTTTCCATAGCTGCCTGAGCGAAACGAGGATCATCTTTTACTACCTGATTGATAATATACGCAGTCCACTCAGCATGTAACAATTCGTCTTGTAGGATAAGGCTGATGATATTACCGTTGCCAATGAAGATACGATTCTCTACCATAGCAAGGCTAGTGGCAAAAGATACCATAAAGCGTAATGCTTCTAACGCATAACTTGCATTTAAGGCCATCCATATTGCCCTAATGTGCATTTCCTCACTGACGTCGGGTTTGCCTAATTCTTTTAAACAATTAATTTCGTGTAGTCTGTCATAGTATCGGCCAACACTGGCGGCCATGTCTACAATTTCTTGAGTGTTGTGGATTGTATTAAACACATCCTTGGGTACACCATAGATATTGCGTATGATATGACTGTAGCTCTTACTATGAATATTAGTTTCAAAGAAACTCCAGTTATTAACCAAGGATTCTAACTCCGGCACACTGGCAACAGGATTAAAGATCTGTGCTGGCGCACGACCCTGAATACTGTCTAAGGCAGTTTGCCTAAGCAAGTTGCTAGTAAAGATGTGCCTAACTGCTTCTGATGCTTCCTTGAAATCAATCTTGTCTTTGGTCAGTGTAATTTCTTCTGGTACCCAAAAGAATCCTCGAGCAGTCTCTTCGAATTTTTGAAGTTTAGGGTACTTGACTTCTTCAAAGCGTTGTACTGTTACTGGACCCTCAGGATCTAAAAACATAGCCCTGTTTAGGTAATTGGTCTGGTGCCCTAGATTGTATTGTGCGTGGCTCATAGTACACAGGACTCACAATTTTCTTGATCTTCAAAGTCTTCTTGACTACTTACAGTTGTTGTCTGTGCGGGTGTATTTGCTAACATTGCTTTTGCTCCGACCTTGTTAATTAAACTATAATAAATTGTTTTCAAGCCCCAACGGTGTGCTCGCATAAGGTTACCGGCTATGACTGTGCCTGGCACCTTGTTATCAGGATAATAAGCAGGGTTATAAAAAGTGTTTGTACTCAAACTTTGATCTACATAGGCCGCTAACACTGCGGCAGTTTTAAGATAATCTTGGCAATCACGTTGATCCCACATTAGTTGGTAACGCTGTTTTAGGCGGCGATATTCAGGAACAACTTGAACGAAAGAACCCGCTTTTGATTCTTTAACTGAAATCAACTCCATGGGCATTTCAATTCCATTAGTTGAATTTAATACCACCGAACTAGACTCAACAGGTGCTACGGCCATTAGTGTGGCATTCCGGATGCCAGATTTTAGCAATCTAGCACGTAAAGGTTCCCAGTCAAGACTTGGGGTGAAATCCGTTAGCTCATTAACTCCTACGGCTCGACGCTCCCAGGGGAAAACTCCCCTACCGTAGTAGGTCTGCGCCGACTTACTGCAAGCACCGCGCTGCTCAGCCAATTCTACACTCATCTCGGTTAGGTAATAGGCTTGATGTTCCATCCAACGCTTGACTTCCGCCAAAGCTGTTGGTTCGCCATACTTGAGACTCTTACGAGCATGCCAGTAGGCAAGATTAGTGATGCCAACCCCAAGTGGTTCAAAGTCCTTGTTAGCCAATTCGCTTTGTACACTTAGGAAGTCTTGATAGTTAAGTAAGTTACTGAGACTGCGTACCAGGATTCTACAGCACTTACGCATGTCTTGTGGCGTACGAAAACTGCCCCAATTTATACTTCCCAAAGTACACAGGGCCACTCTACCATCTGAATCATCTAGTCTCTGAAAGGGTCGCGAAGGCAGTAAGATTTCCTGACAGAGATTTGATTGATATATGGGATCCAGCTGCGTGTCAAATGGCCCTTGAGCAATGACATTGTCTATGTTGACCAGATATATGCGACCGGTGTCGGTTCGCTCTTTGAGAATTCCGTTTTTGAATATTTCATCTGCTGGTAGCACCTTGGTCTTTTTTGTCGGATCTTGTTCATACTTTACGTATAGTCGTTCAAACTCTGCTGTGTCCCTATAGAATGCTTCGTATAGGTCGGGTACTTCGTGTGGATCAAACAAGGTAATATTTTCGCCGCGTTTAAACCTGCGCCAGAACATGGCATTGATCACTACGCTATAGTCCATCTGACGCACACGGGTTTCTTCTGTGCCTTGGTTATTCTTTAGTACAATAAGGTCTTCAAACTGTGCGTGCCAGATAGGGAATGTTACTGTACAACTGGCATTACGAATACCACCTTGGCTACAACTGCGTAGATCACTGAACCATTTTTTCATAAATGGTACTAGACCCGTGTGTTTGATCTCACCATTGCGAATTGGTGCACCTAAGGGTCGAATACGGCCAATTTCCAAGCCAATTCCGGCTCGTTTACTGGCATATTTGGCCATCATTTCGCCAGCTGCAAATATACTATCAAGAGTATCATCACTACTGATAAGAACGCAACTACTGAATTGTTTAGTTGTAGTCCCCAAACCAGCGAGCACAGGAGTGGCAAGAGTGAAATGACCATCTGAAGCGCACTCATAATATTCCTTTACTAATTTAAGCCTTCGATCCTTGGGTTCATTGTGAAAGGCTGTGGCAGCAGCCACAGCATATCGAACCTGTGGAGTTTCGTATACTTGCCCTGTGGCACGATTTTGTACTAGGTATTTTTCGCAGAGCTGTGCAATAGCTGCGTATGTATAGTTTTCATCTTTGTGATGATCAATAAACAGATCAATAATATTCCATTCATCTTGGGTATACCACTCTAGCAATTCCGGGGTATACATTCCGGCATCTACGTTCTTCTTTACTATCGTGTAAAGTCGAGGAGGATCGTATTCGCCATAAACTTCTTTGCGTAGCATACTAAGACGTTGTCGTCCTGCTACATATTGATAATTAACGTTGTTGATTTCTTCGTTTTCGGTTTCATCAATTAGGCCAACCATGGCCTGTAACAATAGTGCATCAATAGTGCTAGTTGCCATTCCATCATGAAATTCCAACTGAGCTTTAATTTCGACCATGCTAGGGCTTACTCCATCTATGCCCCTACAGGCTAAACTTACTTGTCTCTGAATCTTGCTTATATCTAGTGGTACACGTTTTCCATTGCGTTTAATCACATGTATTTGTTGGGTCATTGCGTTTTGAATCCTTCTTATTGTAAATCGCTTTTTAATTCGGACACGGGAATTCGGTGAATAATACGATAATCTTCTGTAATAGAACTTTTATTTACTATCGTATTAAATTCCAAATTAAGTATATATTTTCCGTTGTTTACCCAAAGTACATTGTGAACGTCCGAACTACTTTTATATACTCTTATTTCTAATCGATCTATGCTAGTTTTATAATGGTTGGATAAGCATAGAGTATACAGCATTCCTAGGCATTTTGCAAGGTTGCAGTAGTAATTTTCGTGTACCAGAGTCCATGGATCTGGCCAATCTGCTACATCATCCGGGTGCAAATAATGAGTTACATATGGAGCGTAACTCCATAAATTAGATGTCATTTTTAAAGCTACTTCTAGGTCTTTGGTGCCGATTTCTTGGCGAAATTGACGCCAATGACGAAGCCTTTCGTCAGGGGTTAAATTCCACATAAAATGCTACTTAAGGCAATGTTGTAGTGGTTGTTCCCTCTAATATGTAAATGTTGCCATACATATCAGGGTCATTTATACACACATAATATAGCACTGGTGGTGCTGAGGGTGGCACAATAAATTCAAGCGTTCCGTAATCGATAACATTATTTTTGACTCCTTCAGAAAATAAGTCGACATTGCCTGATGTTAACGCAGTTTTTATTGCAAAGGGAAATCCAATAGCGTCAACATTAAAGTCGTACTTATAACGTTTGATTAAATATAAATCTAAATTGCTACTGCCGTTCAGCAGGTAGTTAGTACTTTGATACCTTGTTACTGCCCAAGTACGCCCAAATGTCCATGATAGCGTGGTGGTACTGGTGCTAGTTGATGTAGTGGATGTAGTCGACGTAGAAGTAGTGGTACTAGTTGATGTGGTTGATGTGCTAGTACTAGTGGTTGATGTGCTAGTGCTCGTGGTGCTTGTTGTTGTACTGGTGCTGGTAGTAGTTGTAGTAACATTACCACCGAATCTTGGTAAGACCACGGCGGGATCAAGAAAGTTCTTAAAGTCTTGACTCTTAACATCGTATGTAAAGATAGCCGCTAGCCCATCATCAATATCTGATTTAATAACTATTACTGGTTTATAGCCATTGTAATATGGCGTGAACATAGTGTGGACCATACTTATAGTTATATTCATAGGACTGTTTTGAATATAATTGTCTCTAAAATGAACATCGTGTGTTACTGGATCCACTACAAACTGTATACGTCCCGATCTATAAGCATTGGGTCTTTCAATATTATAATCAATAACACCGCCCATATAACGCCCGGGCAATGGGATATAATTCTCACTTAGTTTAAAGATTATTACGCTTCGTCCAATAGTCTGGTAAGTAGCACCAAGTCGCATAGAATTGGCAACATCAAAACTAATTACATCAATGGCATTATGCTGTACAGCAGGAATATCAAAATCTGTGTCATAGCGAGTAAGGAACATGTCTCCAAAGCTATAACTGCTGTTTCCTGTAAAAGTAATATAACTTGTAACTGGGGCAATATTACTACGTTCAACTAAAATATTAGCTTCATAATTATAACCAACATTCATAAAGGTATTAGTGGTAGTAGTAACACCTTCAATATTGTTCTTGATCCATACCCCACGTTCTTTAATATCATCGAAGTAATTACTGCTGATTCTCAAGCCCATGTGACTAACTGTGGCAGGATTACTTACTGCGATACCTTGGAATAGGTCTTTAAACAAACATCCATCGATGACAAAATCTTGTATACGGTTAGTGCCTTCAATAACTATTCCATTGGCCATACCAACAAAGTCACAATCACTGAAATAGTAATTCTTAGCGTCATAGTACCGTGAAGTAATCTTTAGACAGGCACCATAATCTTGATACAATGGTTTTACATATGGACCAATAAACCTACACTTATAAAAGTTAACGTTGCTGGCAGAATCAATAAGACCAACATATTTGTTAGCCGAGCTTTTCATTTCAAAAGTTATATTTTGAAATTCAATTGGGCCTGGTGCTAGCCCGCCCTCAAGCATAGTAGAATCATAAGCGCCGCGGCTATTAGTAGTTTTAAATATTCCTGGCGCAGCAAAACTCATTTGCCGAATAATTACGCTATCTAACCCGGCTCCACGTAATGTGCAGTAAGGTGGGATACGCAACTCACCATAGATATTATATATTCCTGGATGAAAATTAATTATTCGTCTAGTTTCTTCCGAGGTATACAAACTAAATCTATCATAAATTTGATCTATGGCACGTTGTATGGCATCTAAGTCATCGGCAGTGCCATCCCCTTTCGCGCCAAAGTCTTTTACATTTACGTTGTCGTCTAACTTTTCTTGTATTCTGCGTCTTATAGGCGTAATGGAATCTGGGCCGGTTTGAACTTCATAACCACCTTCTAGGCCTTTAAAACGATACAAGAAGTTAGGCAACATACCACTGTCATCTCCCCCACCTAATATTTTAAGTAAAGTGGGACGAGTAATAATCTCAGTGTTGCCTTCTTCGGGAGCACCTTCTAAAATAGTTCCGTTGCCTATGTATAGGCGTAACTCATCAATGGCCCAACCAAATTCGCCTTTGGCTAACCTACCTAAATCTTGTAACAGTCCGCTACGGATCTGAATCTGGCTGACTTGTTCAACTGCCATTGTGTTCCTCGTATCTAGTATTTACCGGATACGATAATACTCGCTTACGCGATCACACCAACGGTCAGTCCACATGTCAAAGTCACTGGGTTCTAAAACAAATTCTTGGTAGACCGGCTCGGCCCCGTCTTCGGGTTTTACCGACATCATGACCACCCCCTTGCGTATATTTGTCCCATGTACTTCATTGTGTGCTAGGGCATAGGCAGTTAATTGTAGAAAGTAATCGTCAATCCATTCTCTGCGTTTGGGCTTATTACTTTGTTTAAAGTCTAGAATAGCTTCCTCTCCGGCATGAACACCTACGCAGTCTGTGGTACCGGCATAGAGTTCAGGAAAGTATAAGGGCACTTCATTACCCCAGACTTCTGTAACGTTACCAAAACCTTGCTCAATTATCTTCATAGCCATACGATGACTGCGTTGACTTTCTGGATGTGTTCCCGGAGTACCGGCGTCACCCGATTGTATATAGTTTTCGAGCCATTTATGCATACGAGTGCCACGTCCGGCAGCTTCGGTGGTAATCTGTTGCGCTCGCTGTTCGCCAACTCTTCGGCGCCATTCTTGTAGTGCCTGTCGAGATTCTTCAGGCTTGGTACGATCAAGGATGGTTGTTACACTAGGAACTCGTTCGCCAGTAGGAGTAACATAATAGCGACTACCATTCAGGCTTTCGCGTTGTATTTCTTTGTAGTTATATTTAGGGTTTAGCATACTAGGATTATACAGGCCTAGCAGCGAAAAAGCAATTAAGTTCTGCTTAAAGCTGCTCTTTTTGCCATAGTAGCCACAGTTTTTTCTGGATTAGGTCTGCCACCAGTGGCTGTGTCAGGCGGGGTAGTGACTAGATTGTCGGTGTCATCATCACTGGTCAGTTGCTTAAGATAAACATATTTTACACCAGTGTCATCAGGCTTGATCTCTTGAACTAGATTTTGGACTATTGGATCTTCTTTCATGGAGGTCATCAATATATCTATGTTAAACATTTCTGAACCCGGTTGACGACGAACCATATTGACTAAGCTGTCTAAACGAACTTGGTCAGTTTTACTACGAAGATTATTTAAGGTAGTAACAAGATTATTGGTTGAGGGACTGCTGTTGTCGCCCTCAACCATGAACTCACGTGCTCGCATTAACGTTTGGCTCTACCTACTTCTTCATCACCACCAGCAGCGGCATCAGTTGCACCAAATTCATCACCACCAGCTAGATCCATGTCCATGTCGCTGGGTTCACCAGCAGCAGGTGCACCAGGCATTGGTTCAGCAGCCATAGGCTCGGCACCAGGCATACCTGTTGGAATCATACTAGCGCCTTCTTCACCAGCAAGAGCACGAGCACTGGTATCAGCTGTTTCACGAGCCTCACCTAGAGCTTGACTGATATTAGTTAATAGGTCGCCCATGCTTTGTTTGAACGCATCAGCTTCGCTCATACCAATCTGATCACGGATTGTGTCAATCAAAGCAGGTAACTGTTCAACTTGCATTTTGCTAACACGCTCAACCATATCTTGTATGCTATCGACCATATCTTTAGCAGCGAGAATAGCTTCACTCTTACCAATTTCACCTTCCATTAGGTGCTGGTGTTCGCTCATCCAGCGTCCTAGACTTTCACGCACCATGAGAAGTTCCATATACTTGGGATTCTTTTCAGCAGTGTGTACGCCATAGCTACGACGAATACGTGCAATGTTTTCGCTTACTAATTGGTTAAGAGCCTGAGCTTTGCCATATGTCATACGACTATAATCAAGTTTAAACCCAAAGCGACTTTGTAATAAGTTATTCATTCTACTACTGGTCGGACCAGGTGCAATTTGGTTAAGGTTCATTTTAAGAGTTCCTAAAGATAATAATATTTAGCCGTTTTTAAACTTTTTGCTAATAGATTTCTTTTTATATTTAACAAATGTTTAACTTCGACAAGCCTACTGGAATAGATAGCTGCCGATGATTGGTTTTTGTTTTTTTTAGCTTTTGAAAGTAGTAACTGGAACAAATTACTTTCGATTTCTAATCTTTCGATATCTTGGTCATATTGCAAGATACTGTCGGCTAGTGCGTATCGTCTTTTGTTTTGGCTGAGTGCATAAAATAATGCTGCTTGCCTATTGGCAAATACTATTTCACGATCATCGTAAAAATACTTAACATACCAATAGTTCTTGTAGATTTTTATAGCATAGTTTCCTATCACGTATCCATCTTGCCCTATTGGTATTATTAAGGGCTTTTTATTGTCTGGTGCTCTGATTAAATTTTTTAATTGTGTTTTAGTAAATTTGCGTACTTGACTTACAGCTTCTTTGATTGCAGCATCAACCGCTTGCTTGACGTCGGTACTCGATTCTTCCATCTTGATGTCTTCTATAAAATACACTCTTATTGACTAATTGATTGGCTATGACTTGCTCACGTTCATTTAAACTAGCTTTGAGTAATACGCCGAATTTATCATACTTGTCCAATAAATCGGCTTCTTCATTAGTTATCGGTAATTTAATACCATTAAGAATTTCAACTATTCGCATGATATTAGTGCTTTATTGCTACCAATAACGTTACAATTGCACCTATTAAAGTCAGTATTAAACCGGATCCTATTGTGATTAGTTGTCTATTATGTTTATCATTAGCCTCTGCTAAAGATGAACGTATGTCTGTTATCATCGATTCCATTGAAGATACTTTTATGTTCATAGTATCTAACTTGAGATTTAATTGCTTATATCGCTCTGCACAAAGTTCCACATGAGCCTCCAAATTTTCTTTTTCAATGTCGGACGATGTCATAGTATTTAATACTCCAGTAAGAGATAGGCCTAGACTAACGTCGGCCATTAAGTATATTTAATCCTATCATATAAATTTATAAATGAAAAAGCCCGCCTAAGCGGGCTTTTAAGCATTACTTTTAACTTGCTGCAAAAGTTGTACCACTAATCTTATCGTATACAACAAATGTAGCAGTTATTGCTGTACCAGAAGTAAATCCCGCTGACACTAGTGCAGCGTTAGCAGCCAATGATAAATTAGAGGCTGTACCTAAACTACTAAGGCCTTCTACAGCGATTACAGCATCATCCCCACTGGGAGATCCTACGATACTAACTGTGCCATAATTTTGAACGCCATTCACAATCGCGGCTAGAGCACAGTTCGGACCAGTTACTGTAGCGAATGCTGCTTTGCCTGCACCAGACACAGTAACTTTAAGAAACTGAATGTCACGCCCAAAGAACTCCCCGCTGATTCCGGATTCGTTCCCTCTTGTTCTTGCTACTACAGCCATTTTGTATTCCTTTATATATTAAAAAGCCCGCGTTAAGCGGGCTTGTAATTAGTTGTTGACTAATTAAACAGCAGCGCCAAAAGCATTGCCATTCACGCTTTCAGCAATTGTAACACTGCTGATTGTACGTGCAGTTCCATGACCTGCTAGAGCAGCATTAGCTGCTGTGCTGAGAGCAGCAGTTGTAGCAATGTTGCTTAGGCCTTCCATAACTAGTGTAACTGTTGCACTGTTAACAACACCAACGATGGTAACTGTACCATACATTTGTGCTGAGCGAACGATGCGCTCTAAATGGCTATCATAGCCGGTGCTACCAAGAGCACCACTACCTACAAATGTAACCATTTGTAGATCACGACCTACGAATTCGCCTGCTTGTACACCGCTTTTACCAGCTGGTGCATTTGGATTTCTTTCAAATACGGCCATTTTATTTTCCTCTTAAATTATAAACGCTTTCGCGTATATTTTTATTTATACAAGTTGGCTAATTTACCGGGTGTAGACATAAGCAGTATCACCAAATATCACAACATTAAATGTACCTAAGCATCTAAAACCCATGTCAGCACAGGCTACCTTTGTCCTAACACCACCTGGAGGTATTCTTGGCTGAGGGCCATTGGGAGTGATTCTTGCTATCGTGTACTCTCGACCTTGATATTCAAGCGTACCGGCCTGTCGGTTAACTGTTACTGGTGCAGCGGGCTCAGATTCGCCTGGTTGTGGTGCAATTGCTTGTTCGTTTATAATATCCATGTACTTTCTCAACAACTGGCCGCTCATAATTATTCCTTTATCTTCCTTATTCCGCGGGCGAATTTACTGGTATCGCCGCTTCTAATACTATTTACTAATCTACGCTCTAATTCATTAGCGGTTTCGGGATCATAGTTCTCACGAATATAATGAAGAAGATTAATGGCACCTTGTATGACATTGGTGGCACGACTTTCCACAAAACTTTCACGATCACGTTGTAGACGAATCGAATCAAGTTCAGCTAATAAACTACGAGTACGCTTTTGCAAAATATCCCCCGGATAAATTTATTTATTGGGATTAAGGTATTATACTGACTTAGTTGATTTAAGCCCGGCTAACATTTCTTTTAGTTTAGATGAATCTACGCTGGCTGTGACCTTACCAGGCGAATCTGCCGGAGCCGAAGAATTAGTATTAACCTCGCTCTTGGCCTTAATTTGATCATAGATAGTAGTGGATTGTTTTTTAAATTTACCGTAATCGTCATTATTTTCGGCCAAGTCTCTAATCCTTAGAGTTTCAATATCAAACTCTAACTCAACCTTTTGTCCTACACCCGAGCTCGAACGTGTTTTCATTGCCTGTATCTGATACTTGCCACGTTCACGCATGGCTCTTGAAGTAAAGATACCAAACACATTATCCGCTGTGTTAATCTTACTAATACCACCGGCAATATGACTATGATCAAACTCTACTTCTTCTACAGCAGATCTATTCAACTGCGATGCTGTAACAAATAGTACGTTGAGTTCTTTGGCCAAATTACGTAGTTCTTCACTGACATACTTGTCTTTAACAAACAAGTCATTGGGGGATACTTTGGCCGATACTGGCATGATCAAGTCTAAGTAATCAATGCACAAGAAATCAATCCGGCGCCCAGTCTGGATCTGTAACTCTTTGACATAACTACGTATGTCGTTGACATTGCTCTGTGCCGGCATGTACTTGACTTGGAAATGTCCGGCTTTTTTACCCACAATACGTAGTTTCATGTCAACATTGTCAATGTCTTTGAATATTTCTTTGCTGCTAGTATCTGTAACCATACTATCGATACGCATACTACACAAGCCTTCACTGAGTTCTAGTGTGATATAAAGACCATTTAGGCCAGCTAACATCCAATTCACAGATAAATTCTGCATGACCAAGCTCTTGCCCGAGCCTGACCCACCAGCGAAGATCTGTAGTTCACCACGATTAAACCCGCCGTACAAGATCCTATCCAAATTAGGCCAACCTGTGCTAAGTTGTCCGTTATTAGATTTAAGTTCAAGCAATCGTTCTCTGGGATTCTCAAAGTAGTCTGTGCCTAAGTCACGCTGTAAACTGATCTGCACTGCGTCTTTGATTAATTTCTCAACTGGATTAAATTCACCCTTTTCGATCAAGTCTGCGGCTTTAAGGATAGCACGTTCTAATTCTTGTTTCTTAGTAAAACTTTCAAACTCCTCTAGAAACCACGACAAATGCCCTTCATCTAAATTCGGTACTGCACGTACCTCCACGCCACTAACAGCAACAACTTGTTCTTGTGTGGGCAAAATTTTGTGACGGTCTGCGTGTTCGTAGATAAACTTTGCGGCTTCACGTAAACTGCGATCAAAGTTATCACTGTTATAGATGTTCTGCACTCGCACGAAACTCTGTGCGTCAGTGAGCATGATCTCCAAAAATAGTTTTTGTAAATCTACCGAGTAATCTTTCATGTTAACTATATAGTCGCTTTCGTTTGAGTTCTATTTTTAATCTTCCGGTTTCTCGTGCATCTAGTATAGATTTAAGCACAAATAATTTGCCATACTTTATAACTGCTTCATTAACATCTTTCGAAGTTTCATGCCATACTGGAAAACTAACAGTCCAGCCATATTCTATGGCATTGTCAATCAACTTCGTGCCAGAACGGTCACCGTCAGGGACTACGATAACCTCTCTTACAAGGCTATCTATAATGTCAGCTTGCACTTCGGAACATTCGTTACCAAGCACTGCCACACCGTCTATACTCATGGCATCAACGGGTCCTTCTACTACAATCACAAACTTTGAATCTGGTTGTTGGCGATCAATGTTATAAACATAATTAGCATCATATTGACTATAATACTTTGGTTTAATTAGTGGGTCCCAAGTGCGAGCAGTGTAACCGATTAACTCGTTCTGCCAAGTAAACGGTATAATAATACGACGATTGAGATTGTGTTCGGTTCGCCTGCTCACTAGCAAAGGATATTGATCTAAGTCAATTTTCCTTGCTTGACAATAGGCCATGGCCTGTGGATCTTCGTCAATTAATCTAACATCATTGGGCAACACTCTTGGGGTGTATTGAACTTCAACTTCGGGCTCAGTGTCGGCAACACCAACTAACTCCTTAACTCTAACTGCTTCAATGACCAAACGTCGTATGGTGTTTTCATCGGCACCTAGCCAAGATAACAGTTTTCGAAATTTGTATCCTAAATGACTGCCGGGTCTGTATCCAGTTTTGAATCCGCAGTTAAAGCAATGATAGATAACTGTGCCATCTGGATTAGTAATTATGCCTCCACGACCACGAGTATCAGATTTGTGTCCACGATGTTGACAACATGGTGCGTTGAAACTCGTCCACCCACCAGGACTGGTACGACGACGACCAGGCAGGTATTGTAATACAGTGTCTTGAACAACAGTCAACATCTTTATTATTATAGATGTTATTTAAGCGAAAATCAATGCTTTAAACCATCAAAATAAATATTTTGACTTTATAGATATGTAATTACTACGGGAACTATTGCTCCTTCTCCCTAATTATCTAGAAATCTTACGTTTATATTAAAATCCTGTCAGTCGCCCTAACACCGTATAAGTTCCAGAATTGTATAATACAGTAAAATTCACAACATCTATTCTATTTGGTGTAGGAGTAGGAGCTATATTACCCTGCCAATTAATTGTTTGACCAACACCTTGTATTTGTAGTGAATCTGGATAGTAGGCTGTGCTACCTTGCTCAATTACTATGCTGAGAGTAGTATTATAACCACCCTGCATATACAGATTGGTAAAATTTGCTGTCCAATTAGCTGCCGGAGTGACATGACGGAATGTAGATGTGTTAGAGCAATCATGATTGACTGTACCTGTGGCGTTAATCAAACTTGAAAATGTTTCATGCACGCCACCGATCTTGCTGATACCAGATAGCACGGGACTGGTTAGAGTTGGTGCAAATGCCATTACATGAGCACCGGACCCAGTCAAAGCTGAGCCTGTGACATCTAACATCCAACTTGAAGTTGAATTTACAGACACATTTGCTACTGTAGCTATCACAGTTTGGTTTTGGTATATGCTGAAATTAAAGGCAGTGCCAGCACTGTTTTGTACAGGTAGTCCAGCATTACCACTATTTCTAACAACAAACCTACGACCAACAGTCAATGTTGTTGCGTCAGGTAATCTAATATTCCTAGATTCATTGCTGGTAGTAACATAGATATATTCTGTTGATGCAGCAGTTAAATAAAGAGCACTGACAGGACTTGATACTGTAAGATCAACCTGTTGCCAGGTAGTACCGCCATAGGCAGAGCTTTGAATGGTACCATCCGGAAATATAAGTTTTCCAAAACTGTTGAACGTCCAGCGTCGGTTAGTGGGACTACTACCAGCACTAATGTAAACATTGCCGTGGCTGTCATTACCACCGTAGGCCCACAATTCTATATCGTTTTGTGTTCCTGTACCATCCTTTGTACTAGATCCAAATTTTATATATCCAGTGGAATTTGAGAATGAAATTCTTTGATTTGACGACTCGGCTTCAAAAACATAATATTCATTATTTTTGTAAGAAAATACGGCGGTATTGCCCGACACACGCATTCCGTTAAGGTCAAACGAAATGGTTTCGCCCATTACTGCCGGGCTAGCCATAAACTCAAATGCTATATCAAATCGATTATTTTTAGTATAGATTTTGTTTGATGTTAGGTAAGATCCATCACTGTATCTTACATTAGATACTTTGATATTGCCATTAAAGGTTGGTAGATATGCAGCCACGTTAGAATCAACGTAGGCCACAAATGCTGTGGATTGTTTGGATCCATCAGGAAATGTTAGATTACCATCATCGCCAAAAGTATAGGTGCGTAAGGTGCCCAATGCCCCGGTGTTAATTACAGTATGATTGGCCGAGGTAATTGCAAGGTTGCCCACCGAACCTGATATATTACTGCCTTGTACTAGAATATTTGCTCCACTTGCAATGGCAGGAAAGATTACAAGTGGATTAGCTCCACCAATGACAACTAGATTTGCACTTCCATTTGTTATTCTATCCTTTGTTGCCAATAATGTAGATACATTGCTTTGTACTGGTGTAACTGCATTGCTTACAATGCCACCAAAATAGCTGATTGCGTTGGTTACATCACCATGAATCGCATTTAAATTTGCTGCAACATTGGCAGTCAGCAAAGTGTATATATTGGCCACTGTGGCTTGATTGACCGCAGTGCTTTGAACAGTTCCATCTGGGAATCTAACATTACCAACCATTGGTAGAATATTGCCGCCCGAGGTCACAGTCAAACCATTTGCACCGACAGTAAGAGCTGAATTGCCAAAATATGCAGTGGCATTGCTTAAGTATAGACTACGCCACGCCATTGTACTAGATCCAAGATCTTGTGCTAGATGTGTCTTGGGTAAAATAGCACCGTCAACAACTAAATTACCTGTGGGAGTTAAGTTAGCATAAAACCCAGAATTAACCAAACTCGATTCGGTATTATTTGCTAATAAGGCGTTTACATTAGCAACTATTTCTGTAAAACTGTCAATTAACGCAGGATCAAGATTGTTCCTAAGACTATCTATTTGACTCTGTATATTACTTAGGTTATTAGACGTTACCATTAGAACGCCACCTGGCGTTGATCCATCTTGAACTCTAACTTGTTTTAATGTAGTATCAATTATCAGTTCGCCAAGTGGCCCAGTATAAGCTAGGGCTTGTACTGTGCTTAATCTTTTAATTAAGATTTGTCTTGCGTTTAAGTTTAGTGATTGTGAGTCTAAAGTCATGGTGTGGTTCCGCCGTCAATAGTAAGAAAGTCTGACATTTCATTTTCTTGTACGGGCATGTCAGAATAATATGCTGGTTTAACAATTAGATCCAGTGGTACGCCAAAATTATCATCAACAAACATTGGCTGTTCTTGATTAGTTGCCTCATTGATGGCTCTAAAAGTTAATTTGTACTGTCGTTGCTTTAAATTATCAACAACGTTTTTTGGAATAGTAAAATTACCGTATCCTTTTATCCTGTTATTAAAACTAATACCAAAGCTGTATTCTGTAAGCTGATTATCGGGATTTTGAATATCTACTTGAATAACTCTTCCGGTCATATCCACAGACTTTTGGTCTTGGTTTCGTACTCTTATCTGAATTGGGTTATCAATTCCTTGATATATGGTCACTGGGGTTGCATACACTTGCGTATTCCTTGTAGTAAAGATCGTAGGGTCCCAAAATTCGGCTACTATTATAACTGGATATAAATAAGTTTGGATTGTAATCATTATTTTACTATTTACCGAAAAGTGGAAGAAATTAAACAGCTCTTAATCCAGTACCCTTTTATTACCTACCTTAAATACGGCGGCGACGAATACATAGGAATAATTCAAAATTCCGATGAACAAATCACTACAATATACGATTTTGGTAGTTTACGTACTCAAGAACAAAAATTAAAGTACTTGAGCTTAGGCGAGCAATGGTGGTGGGAAAGTAATAGAATGATACCGATCAACGTTTTTCTAAAATCAGATTGGGCAGAATTTAAGTTCAGTATTAAGACAATGAATAGTAAGGACGTGACTATACTAGTTGGCCCTAACATTAGTCTCAAAGAAATCGCTGCTAAACGCAGCAAACGGCGCTCAATTACCTTGGTTCGTAGACCTATTTAATAGATTCATATGCACCGCTACTAGGTGTGCGTAGGCCACTGCATGACTGCGTTTGAAACTATATTGATCATCGGTTCGTTCCCATATAGTCGCTGCGACTTCGGCCCAAGTCCGCCCGATTAAATGTCTTTTACCCGGGCGTATAATAGCCAAAAACATAGCCAACCTTAAGATAGTGTTGACTGTCTCAGGCATACGTAACAATGTGTTATAATGATTACCAATGTGAATTAACTGCTCACAGAATGATTTATCTAACAATCGTTGCCAGGGTGGAAGCTCAGACATAAGCTGCTTAAGATCATGTTCAGACTTGACTTGGTTATAAATGTTTACATTGAGTAAATCTAGTTTAATGTAGCCACGTTCTTCTGCTGTTCGGTAGTCTATTGTGGCACGATTAGTCACAGGATCATAAGGTATCTCGGTGACATAGATACCTGTATTGTGTGGCGTCGTATGATCTATGCTGGCAGCACGATGACGTATATGAGCAAGAACTTGGCTGCGGTCAGCAAAATCTATGTCAATATCGCTTTGAAATTTCATAATCCAGCTGTTTTAAGAACCCCACGCACAAATTCAACATCATCAGGGCAGTCACGAAACTTAGAATTCCAAAATGTTGGATCAATAAAGTTAATAATACTAGCAACTTGATCATCATTAAGTCTCGATAAGAAATCTTGCCCGGACTCGGCATGGTAAACCATCCAAACACTCACACGCCCAGTACTTATATGATAGCATATACGGTTTTCATTAGCTAGTCTAAAGTAATCTCGGTAACCATTACGGTATTCTGGATGTTCGTGCATGTAGTCAAGAATAGTCTGCATACTACGTTCCAGTGCATTTTGAACGTTTTCATTGCGTAGATATTCTTGTAGCCATTCATTATAAAAGGATTCAGATACCCAGTAATCTAGCTTTTTGTTATTCTTGAGCAACCAACGAGTGTAATGTTCAAAATTAACACAATGAATACTATGACAATGACGGCCAAAACGTACAAATGCAGTATAGTAAGGACTATCTACAAAATCGGCATAGCTTTTTGTACGATGTGAGCTTTGTGTAGTCGTATAGAATATGATATATGCTCTCAAGCCCCATTGAACACCTATCTCACGTTCTTGTTGAAACCGTCTTTTACGTTCGCAAGCATGATGGGTTAATGTACTTTCTTTAACAAAACTACGATTACAGTACTGACATTGATATGTCATAGCTCATCTCTGATCCTTTTTTCATCCCATCCCAAGTCACGTGCGTATGACTTAAGGTCCTCTTCGGTATTAATACTTACAAGTAATTCTATTTCTTCCTCACTGGCTGTAGGGTGCAACATTTCTAAAAATCGATAAGCTCGGAGATTTCGTTTGTTGCTGGCGGGTCGCATCCAGTAATGATTTTGTACGCCCATATTGGGACTAACAGTGGTACACAATAGCCATTGTAGTTTTGGGTGTCGACTCAAGCTAAAATAATGCTTGTTTACACGTTCATTAGTGGCTGCAAGATACCAACTCTGTAACTCGGGAATCCCATCAACATTGCCCACGTATTTAAGGGACATAAACGTGCTAAACTCTTTGCGCTCCTCTTCGTTTAAGGTTTCTACAAAATCACGATGTTTAGTATCCATAGCACGAAATTGTCGTGCTAGAGATAATACTCGCTCTTTTTTCTTAGCCATTTACCATGCTCTACTTATATCAACAACTTCACTTAGACGACTTATATCTTTTACAAAGTAAGCGCATAATGGATTGTTATCGGTGTCATTTATTGGGACTGCTAGCATTTGACCTGCCCGAAGTTTAGGAAAGTACCATTTAACATCTTGATAGATATCAATGATTTCGACTGGATGAAACTCAGGCCTATAGCTTTTTATTGGGTTAAAGCAAAACGCCGAAAAGCCACGATCATTTATACTAGTAAGTGGCACTACTTCTAAATCACCGAGATCGTATTCACCAATTAAAAGTTGCCAGTCCACAGGCATTTTAACAGTATGTTCTCCGATACGCAATACTAAGGCCGGACTGTTAAAACTTTCTAAGAAAATTAGCGGAATAAAGTAATAATCAGGTGTTTTAGGATCCGAGTTATCTAATACACAAAATCTTAGGTCTTCAATTTCGTCGGGTACATCATTGAGGTTATATGCTCGGTTAGTTTCAAGGTTTAGTATTCTGCTCATAGTGTTATTATATATAATTTACCCGCTCTAAGTCAAAGGGGTATTTTGCCTCTCGATAAAAGTTCTTACGTTGAGTCAAATGCCTTTTGGCAAACTTACAACTACTGGTTATGTCCCAAATTTGGACGAAGTCTTTGTCTGAAGCCTTGCGAATGCCTCGGCCAATACTCTGTATGACTCGTACAAAACTTTTACCAGGCTCAATAAGAACAAGATTAAAAATCCTAGGAATATTGATACCAACTGCTGCCACACCATAGGTGGCGACAATGACTTTGTCTGCTGCCGTTGCCACTTCGTCATATTCTTCTTGCCTTTCTGTGCCTTTGGTTGCACCTGATACAAACACTGCATCTCTAATGCGACTGACTAATGCTTGGCCAGCTGCTACACGATCAATCAAGACCAAGGTGTTACCGGATTCTCTAATTTTTTCAATAAGTCTGCTGATGTAGTCTAAACGTTCTGAATTTTCTAACAAGTATTTAAGTTCACTTTGATAGTTATTAAACTCTTTATGGTCAGCTAATTGCACAATGTTAACGTGACACTCAGCTAAGACTCCTTGATCTTGTAGTTCGCTTGCACTTAGTTGTCCTATGACCGGACCTAGAGTACACAATAATGCTAGTCGATTATATTCTTCTTTGGGCACGGTGCCAGTCAAACCCCAGCGTATAGGCACATGAGCAAACACACCTGTTAACAGTGTTTTAAGTGCGTCGGCTTTGGCCATGTGTACCTCGTCAACTACAAGGCAGACTATGCCTTCGATGAATTCACCAATTGTAATGTCAGTGTCACCACTAGCAGTGTTTTTGAGCAAAACATTAAGACTTTGCCATGTGCATATTGTATGCTTGTGCCCGAGCTCTTTGCGATCGCCGAAGTATACCCCAACGTCTAATTCTAAGTTACGGTAGTCACGTTCGGTTTGTGTAACCAAACTTTTATTAGGTACGATTACAATGCTACGTCCATATTCTTCAACGCTTGAACTTAGCGCCGCAGTCATAATTGTCTTACCGGCCCCAGTGGCAACTTCTTGTATACACTGTGGGTTGCTGAGAAAACGATTTATGATTTCAATCTGATAATCACGCAATGTTATTGGTTTCCCAACTTCAGGATGTCCTTCGGGCCAATTTACATGCGTAAAACTTTCTTCATTGATCTGTGCAAAGGCAAAGCTAGTTGTATATTCACGCACATCTTCAACTTGTATGTCGTAGCCACGTTCTTCTAAAATTGGAATTATCTCGGGCAGCAAGTTAATGTACGTGGAGCCAGCCAAACTAAAATAGCTGACCTTACCATCCCATCTCCCTAACCTTACGGCCGGCAAATACCTGGCTCCGGGAATTTCATATTTGAATTTGTTGGTAAGGTGACGTCGAGTATCAACGTCAAGTCCTGACAACTTAACATTAACTTCATCTCGAATTGATAACACACATTCATTCATTATTATCGACTACCTGTGTATAGTATACAATTTTATCAGCCAAGTTTGCGACCTGCTGCCTACGATGACCTATCAACAAAGTGTGCATAGTAACTAATAATGGCATTTTTTGCCGTATGGTTTTCCAATGATTAAAATAAACAACTTTGTATTTGTTGACTTCATGTTTGGAGATAAGATGATGTCCTTGACTGAGCACTTGGTCTGGAGGAAAACATTTTTCAATTTCACGCATCAAAGTCTTAGTCCCCGATTCGTAGACGAAGATAGGAAATCTATCAGTTAATTTGGCATATTCAACTATTTGATCAAAGTCGTTGACATATGAAGTGTATGTCAGATTGACTGTTCTTGACATTAGAACAGATTTAATCAATTGTTTGACATCAAGTTCATGTTTTATAACCGGATCTATCTCGTATCCCAATATACTACTGTAGTCTACTAATTTGGTTAAGTCATCAAATCCGATATTCTCACTAATGTAATCTAATAACGAAATTTCTGCATTGGTAATAGCAAAATTAGAACCATCACGCTGCAAACAAATAGAGAAGTCAGATTGTGATAACAGCGTTGATAGTGCTTGGTCAAACTCGGTACTAAATTCAAAGTTATATTCTACACCAAATTCTTTAGCCCAGACTACTCTTTGCTCCAGTGCCGGCGTTATCCAACAATGTTTGTCTGGGTCCCAAGATAACCTACCAGGTGACTCATTAGCCGACGCTCGTAATTTACTGATAATATCTTGATCGTAAGGGAACCTAATTTCTATATTATAATCAACTAAATCAATTCGCTGCCTTCGATCAATGACTCTGATTGGTAATTTGTACCTAGGTGTTTCGATATGATCGGTTACGTCGTATCCGGCAGCAGACCATTGCTTACGATATTTAGTTACAATTTTCTGTGCAAGTGCGGCTTGTTTATCTGTAAAACCTAATTTACTAGTCACTTGCTGGGCCATGCTATTTACAATAGGCTCATCGTACCTAGCTAGTTTGATAATTTGTTGTTTTGGTGGCCATGACAGAGGATCATCTCCTAACAAAACAATATAATCTTCTATGTAAGGAAGTTTTTTCATACTATCATTATAGCATATAATATATAAGAAAGTCAAAAAAAGTGCCCGTTGCCGGGCACTCAAAGGAGCTACTTGAGGTTAAGCTGCGGTCCGGACCCGTTCGCGATCAATGACCTCTTGTAGGATTTGTTCTACAAGTTTATTTAAGGTGATGTCACGTTCGTGGGCTAGTTGCATAAGACGGAATATCTCTGCTTCCTCTAAGTCCAAGGGCACTAGTACACGAGTATCGTAATCCCGACCCTGAAAGATTGCCTCTGCTTTGTCAAACCAATCATCCTCAGTTTCCAAGTCAGTAAAGCCAACATCGTCCCAGGCTTGGTCACGATACTCGGGTTCACCGCAGGCACGATAAGGATCTCTGCAACCCGGAGCAAAATAACGATAGGCTCGATTATTCCTGTAGTCACAGACTTCTAGTACCTTGACATCAAATGCACGCAGGTCAACAATGGCCTGTAAGCTATAGGTGTCGTTGTCCTGATCCCAGTTACTGAAGTAGTAGGCGGTGTCGCCGAAACAAGTCCAGGTAAACCGATCTACTTCTGTCAAACGATAGTCAACAAGTTCACAATAACGATTAAACAGTTGCATAATTACTCCAATATAAGTCCATTTGCTGTTAATAAACTACGATCAATTCTAAGACCAGGCTTTGATTTTAACACAATCGTCTGGCCCGAGTCAATGGCTTTGAGAATTTCTATGGCTTCTTTCAAAGCCAATCCGGTGACCATACGAATAGCACGAACACAGGCCACACGGTCAAACTTCTGCTGGTCGATGTCAACGACAACCACACTTGAGGATTCTCTGCCTGCCAACAACCTTAAGAACATTTCTTGTGCCAACGCAGGATCTTCAGCAGTCATATGCTCAAACATTCGCTGAGCCGGCTCGACACCATAGTAGTGTTGAGCAACATCCAAGAAGTCCAAGGCCGCGTTAATCAGTTCCGTTCTTTCCATTACTTCCTCAATACAGGTAATCGACCCGACTGTAAAGCATGTAGCAATTGCCTTTCTCTTTCCGAATGTTCTATTTTAACTCGTTTGCTACCATCGTCTATACCGAGTATTCTATAGTAGTTTACAGCCCATTGAATGCCGAGTAACCAAATTTGGATTTCATCCAAGGAGCCAACAAAAAGTTCAGCGTCTCTAGCATAAAACGGAACGCCTTCTTCATTGGGATATACCGCGTACTTGTTATCAGACCCAATATACGTGCTTTTTAAACACATACCTTGTGCCACTAACTGGCTTTTGATACCCGTAATTTTATCTTCTAGTGTGGGCACCTAAGTCTCGCGCCCAGTCCGAATTTGTTTAAGCATTAGATCATTACGGAAGTCTTGCTCTTTACGATTCCTACGTTGATCGTGATTACCACCAAACAACATACTATCATACTTACGAGCCCATTCTATACCAGTGAGCCAGTTCTCCAAGGCGTCTAGACTACCAATAAACAACTCGGCATCTCTGCTATATAAGGGCAGACTATCGGCGTCTCTAGGCTTTACAGCCACGACATCTCCAAACTGCTGGTTAAGATCAATTCTGCTATGACACATCACTACACCTAGATCTAGGCATCGTTCTTCTAGGTTGTGAATTCGCATTACTAAGTTATATCCACTCATAGGTCACCATGATGAATTATAAAAAACTTTCAATCCCAAAAACAGCTCGGCTCTAGCACGCCTACAGAATTCTAAATCCTGCTCACGATAATGATCGTCACTGTTGCCACCAAAAAAGAAACCTTGTGTGGCAGGTAGTCTTGAGTTTAAGACATCATCCTCTAACCTGTCAATATCATCTCTGGTAAGTTCGAGCTCGACGCCGTTAAAGTCAATGGTGTCGTTGTCGCCTTTGTAGTCGGGATCTTCCAACTTCTCGTGCCAGAGCTGTTCCATCCACCCCTGCAAATTCGGGTGCTTCCTTCGATATCCTAAATCTATTACTTTTGCAACAGCCTCATTTTCATAGGTAATTTCACCATTTTCTTTTGTGGCCTTAGCACCTCTCCAATATTCGTCATATTGGCCGGATTTTGAAGCAGCGTACATGTATTGATCTAATCCCATTTTCCTTTTCCTTTTGACCAGCCTTGGCTTAAAAAGTCGTTAATCTCAGATTCTTTTACAAGCATTCTTTTATTTTGTAACAAATTATGAATCCATCTTTTACCTTGTCTTTTTTCACGCATTTTCGACCTTGATTCATCGGAGTGAGATTTACCAAAAAAAGGATTATTTTCTCCAGAAAAATCTGCATGATTTTTCATAATATTTTCAATGTGAGAATCAGAAAGAGTTCTTCCTGTTAATTTCACTTTAATTTTTAATTTGGATTCATCTTTATGAATCCTACCTGTTACTATTTGTCGCATTTTTTCACTAAAACCGTCGGGCATATTTCCCTTTTTAAGACTACTTTTGAATCCGATTACTTGTTTAGTTTCATCGGAATGAGTAGACCCAAACCTAGGATGAAGCTCACCAACTTTTCCAAACATCGGATTAGATTCCCCGGGCATCGGTGATATAGATTTGTTATCTGTTTTATTCAACCATTTTTCATCAGCTGTTACTTTCATACGACGGAGGACCTTATGTTCCCATACTCTAGCAGAATCCACTGAATCAAATGTTTTTCTTATTTCTATTAAATCGGGAATCCCATTTTCCGAAATCATTTCCCTAACTGATTCGCTACTACTAAAATATGTTTTCATTAAGTCAGAGGGGTGCGAATTCCAGGCATATCTAACTCCGTAATAGAATTTACTAAATTTCTTCCATCCAATCAAATATGTATATGGTACCATAATAATTCCTTTATTATGGTATTTATCTTAACCTACATGAATTAACGGTATTCATCCTTCCAAATACCTAGAGTTAAGTTCTTTTTGTACAGCCTTGATTGCTCGATCCCACCCATCGTCCTCGCCCATCCATCGTACCTTACCTAGCTCTTGGACGAAGTCCTCGACAATCCTACCGGCTAGAGCACGACCATAAGCATCTCCTGGATAAGTTAAGTCAATGTCTCGTGCTGCTCGCTGTGCTAAATCTCTTAATCTCGGTGTCATTGCACACTTGGGGCCGAAGCCCCAACCTCCCTTAGGCTGCTTTCATGCAAGTGGACTGAGCCAGTGCCTGCCACTTTGTAGGAAACGTCTTACGCAGGTCGGCAATCTTAGTTGCCATACGCAGACTCATTTCACGCAAACGATTCTGGTGACGCTCCATAAAAGCGATTACCTCTTGGTCCTCACCATTCTCAAACTCGTAGTCACCAAACAGCTCACCAGTACCAGCAATCTGCCGAATACGCAACAACTTGTCACGCATAGTGTCTAGTGTAAGGTCAAGATAGTGACAGCGACTTTGCAGTGCATCCAAATGATCACGCAACTTCTGTGACTTCATAGCATCAAACTTCAAGTTAGTAATAAAAATTACACTACCATGGAAGTTGAAGCTGTCGGGGATGCCTTCGCGACGCAGAGCACTTGACTCTGACAGCCAAGAAATCTTACGCTTCTTGCCTGAGTCCAAGGCACCTTTCAGCAGGTTAAGCGAAACATCGTCTAGCAAAATTGAGTCACAGTCATCAAACACCAGCACACAGTTCTTGTCGCTGTACTTATACAAGGTCTGGTACAGGCCAATTGGCGTAGCCGAGCCTTTAACAACTTCGGCGCGAAGCCTAGTTCCAGCCAACTGATCTAGCAATTGAGCTTTCTCAACTTCACGCTCAACGGTGTAGCTCTTGCCTACTCCCGGAGGACCTGATACAATCATTGCACGAATGTCACCGGCAATACAGGCCTTGCTCATGTCGTTAAGTATGTCAAAACGCTCGGCAATCTCTGCCATGCGTTCTTCGTCAGTTTGAGTGATTGCTTGAGCTTGTGCAACTACTTCGCTGACTGCGGGTGCAGCACCTTCACCTACAAATTCGTAGTCAGCAAAGTGGCTGACATTTACACGAATAGTATCCGCAAAGCCAGGAAAGTTACCGCCATTCCGAACTGTAACAAAGCCACCTTTAACACCCGGCGTATACTGCTTGACCAACTCAAAAACACGCCCAGCACAATCAAAGTTACGATAGTTGCCTTGCTTAATGCGAATATTTGCTTGACTCATCTGTGTCGCTCCGTGTTGTTTACTATTTCATTATTATAGCTGAAATCAATAGCCCGAGCAAGTAAAGGGTTATTACTGCCAGTACTGCCAACTCAACTATTGTAAAATTACAACTGGCGTATATGTTGTTTATACGCCGCAGAATGTTGTACTTATACCACATTTTGGTGTCTACTTTTTACGCAGATTATGCCAAAATTCACGTATCTTTTGTTGTATTTCAGCAACATCTATCAAAGGAGGGTGGTGCGGACAACGTCCCTGTCTGTAATCACAGCTGGGGTCATATTCACGCCTACACGTCTTACACTTCTCCTGCTGCATGTCTGCATTGTCCTCTGTAAGCATAGCCTGGGCAGGTACACTGCCAACGACCATTGGTACGAGTTAAAGTATACACTTGACCTTTAGATCCTGCAACTCTACGAACGTCGTCAGTGTTGTTTTCCTGCAACTCTTTGAGAATTTTGAACTTGCGTCCACGGGGGTCCCAACGAATTGGATTTTTGAAACGTTGAGCTACTTTTGAGCCCTCGGGCACATAAGCAATGATACTTTCCATGTTATCAGTGACCAGATACATATTGTTAGCAGTGCTATCTGACCATTCGGTCTGTTCAAGTACAATTTTCATTGGCAACTCGACTTGAGTGTTTTACTGATTATCATTTTTAAGAATATACATGGTAATCAGCTGTTCGTCAAGTCTAATACAGTCATCTGGATAGCGGGTAGTCACTTTGGCTTCTACTTTATTCCAGTCACTGACTCGTTGTTTTAAGTGTACAACCTTGACCATCTTAGCAGTGAGTCCGACTATTTTGCCAATTTTCAGTGCATTGCGCCCTAGTCCCGAGCTACTAGGATAAGCTACAAAATCGTCAATTTTGAGCTCTTGGCCCAAGATGTCAGTGTGTGTGGTTTTCAAAGTATTACAGGTTGTAAAATTGCAGTCGTTCAGCTTCTGCGGCTAGCTCAGTTAGAGCTAGCTCACGCAAAACACGGTTGATCTCATCAAATTCCATGCTAGGGTCCAAGTCAAATCTAGCCATGTCCATCTCAAAGGACTCAATGTCGTCTTGGGTCATGTAGTCGGGATACTTCATCTTCCACTCCGTTTTGTTACTATTTCGTAAGTTTAACAGCAATTACCTTGTGTGTCAATTTGATTTTGGGTAAAATTTAGTTTTGAAATCAAGATTGTTACGCTGATGTCTTTGATACCAACCTTTACCTGTGTAAACATCTAAGACATTTTGGAAGAATTCCTCGTATTGTGGAGCTACTACATCTAAGCTAAAGTTATCCACTGCCCAAGAGCGGCATGCAGCTGGATCAATTTTATCTATATTTTCCGCTGCCCAACAGAATTGATCAAATGTACGACAACGATATCCGGTAACACCGTGTACATTGTTTTCTACAAAACTACCCCAGTCTGTGCTTATAGTAGGTGTGCCAGACATTAGCATTTCAATTTGTACTCCGCCAAAAGGCTCGATATACATACTAGGTACAAAAGCACCACGAGCACGACTCATTAACTGCCTACGAGTTTCAATATCAGCATACCCGATAAACTCAATGTTACTGGGTGTATTTGGATAGCCCATGGATTCTAAACTTCCTTGTCCAGCTATCTTTAATCTAATTCCAGTAGCTTCGGCAACTTGAATAGCTATATGCACACCTTTGCCTTCATAAACTCTGCCCAAATAAAGAAAATAATCTTCTTTAGTCTCAGGAGCATAGGTGAAATCTTCAGGATCAAAGTAATTAGGGATAACTGTTTCGTACCAGTCTTGTCTGCATGTGCCTACATTTTGCATACCGCAGAAAGCATGGTAAATGGCATAGCTTTCAAATATTTTCCAACGAGCCCAATGCCCACCTGCGTATCCGATGCCGGGTTCTACTGTGATTAATTCTGGGTGTGCATCACAAATAGGACGAACACCCGAGCCCCAGAAAGGTAAAATAAAATCAAGTGGTTGTTTGCGTAGTCCAACTTCACGGATAGCATTAGCATAAAAGGTTGTATAAGCATAATCACTTACATCAAACTTATAAAAATTACGGCGCCAGTCATAATCACCGTAGGCAATTTCTAAATCACGGTTGGTACTAACTGTAACATGTTCGTCACAGATAAGATCGGAATCCTCATGTCCATAATGAATTATTTCATGCCCTCGCTCTTTCATCATCTTGCCGAATTTCCATACCTTTTGAGTATAGGCGCAGGCATTATATTCTTTTGATGTAACTGTGTGCGGCAGTCCTAATATATGGAATCTAAATTTATTCATTAATGAGTTTGTCCAAAGTTTGGTTTATAGTGTAGTTCGGACTATAGCCTAGCAAAAGTAGTCTTTCATTATCTAGGAACATGGTCTTGACTTGTACTATTTTATGAAAATCTCGCTGCTCTATAGCACTTATTTGGCTCTTACTATTAGTCTTACTAACTACATAATCAATTAAATTTTTAAACTTTATGGGCTGTCCATTACTTATATTATAAGTATAATTCAATTGACCATTTGATAACACTAAGTTTATAGCAGTTACAGCATCATCAACATCAATGTAGTCTCTATAAAAATCACCATCATCATAAAGTTCAATAGGCTCGTGTCTTTTTAACCGGTTGATAAGATATTGCAAAGCATTTTTTTGAGCACTTACTTTGGTGTCACTAGAACCCAACACATTAGCTAACCGCAAGATACGATACTTAATGTTAAATGTGGTACAGTAGGAAATAAGCAAATCTTCAGCAGCCTTCTTTGTTATCGAGTAAAAACCTCTTGGATCACAATAATTGCTTTCTCTTGCGGGCATTTCGGTGTTACCATAAACAAACCAAGAACTAATAAAATTAAAAGTAAAATCACATCCAAAACGATTTTTAGCGTTTTCTAACACTGTAATTAGTAAATTTAGATTAGTGTTAATATCTAAATGAGGATCTGTGAAAACATGATAATTGTGTATAGTGCTTATAAAATACAGAATATTATTGCTCTGAGGTACGTAATCGTCACGCGAATTAATAACACAAGGATATCGTTTAGCAAATTCGCCACCAACAAATCCATGGCCAAATAAGTTTACCATTTATTGATAACCTCTTTAATATAGTCTAGCACTGCTGGTGTGTATAAAGGTGTACAGCCTATAAAAAATACATGACTAAGAGCCAAGTTTGCATTTGGATAATCCTTGTAATTCCCTAAGTGCCTGTATCCTGTATGTAATAAAATATTACCTGCAAAGTAACTACGAGTTTGAACTTTGTTATCTTCAAAATGCGCTACTAACATTTCTTTTAATTCTTGACTGTTGCAGATGATGGGAACACCAAACCAACTTGGATCTGCTTGGAACAGTTGCTCGGCCACTCTTACATCTGAAATAGCTTTTAAATGTTCAGTAATAATCTTTTTGTTTTCCCTGCGCTTATGGTCAATCTCAGGCATTTTCAATAATTGCTCGCGACCAATAGCACCTTGTAAATCTAGAGGTTTAAGATTGTACCCTATGTTGGTAAAAACATATTTGTGATCAATTATACCATCATAATTATCCAACCATTGGTCAAATCTTTTACCGCAAGTACCGCAAGCAAGTAAGTTATTTGCCCCAACACAATAACAGTCTCTTCCCCACCAACTCATGCTTCTTACAATTTTAATTAGTTCCTCATCGTTGCTAGCGACCATGCCACCTTCACCGGTGCTTATATGATGTGCAGGATAAAAACTACAACTCCAACTATAATAATAGTCAGTGATGGGACGTGAATTCCACAAAGTTCCGAGTGTGTCACAATTGTCGCCAATTAAATATAAACCATGTTTATTGGCCAAATGTTGCAATTCATCCATATCGGGCGGATTACCTAGTACCGGACTCACAAAAATTGCACGAGTGCGCTCATTTATTACCGATTCTATTAATCCCACATCAAAATTTAAAGTCTGCATTTCAATGTCGACAAATACTGGCTTAAGGTTGTTTTGTACGAGAGGTGCAATAGTAGTGGGAAAACCCACCGGGCTAACAATAACTTCATCACCATCTGCCCATTGTAAGTACTTCTTAAGAGCTGTAACCATTACAAGGTTAGCCGAGCTGCCAGAATTGACCATATGAGCAAACGAAGTATTAAACATCTTTGCGAATTCAGACTGAAAAGCGTCTACTTCTTGTCCGCTTGTAATCCAAGCACCTTCAGTTAACGAACGAATAGCTGCTGTAATCTCTTTTTGGTCCCAATAGGGACCAGAGTATAGCACAGTGTCTTTACCGGGTGTGAAATTGTCATAACTTTTAATAAACGGTGGTAGTTTCATATTATAACTCTATATTGTAATATTTGGCAACACCGTGGCGTCCGTGGAATCCTAAGCTACGGCCTAACCAAGGTGAGTACATCTTATTTTCTATACTAAATCTATCTGCAATTGCTGCTGGTGCAAATTTTATTGCATAATCACTTACTAACTGCTGCTTATACACTCTGCATATTATATTGTCTTCGGGAATTATTGGATCCTGGCAATGAGCTGTTTGTAACCAAACCATTCCCTCAAATTCAGGTGCAAACAACTGCTTGGGTAGTCTTCGCCAATCATATTCGACATTAATATTGTGTAAGGCATTATATAATTTTTTACTACGTAATGTAAAGCCCCCATTACCGACATCTTCTCCCCAACAGGCACCAATATAATCATATTCTAAAAACTCATCGGTCCATGCTTGACTATTCACAGCGAATCCGTCGTCATGAATGGTTAAATTGAAATCTTCTTGTATAATTATTGGCATTAGCTTTAATGTTACAAGACCATATATCATTGGATAAGAAGTCTCAATGTTTTGGTTTGAAATTTTAGGTATGGGTATCCATTGTACTGGAACATCTAATTCATAAGGACAAGCGATGTCGGAAAACCAGTAAACTTTGGTACAATTTTGATCACGCATCGTTTCTAAAGTTTTAGTCAAAGCTCGCTGTGTACAATCATAATATGCAGTGTCAACACAGCTTATTGCTATAGTTTTCATTGATAATTATACTCATGTAATGCGCTGCCCACATAACTATGATGCAGTAATGTCCCGTCAGGGACTGCAAACATCTGCTCATAACTAGCAAAGCCATGCACACGTGGTTTCATGAGAGAATCCGCGATTTTATTATACCAACAAGTCTCTACTGCACCTTCACACGTTTGCAAACTATCTAAGGGCAATGAGTCAATTATAAAATCAATGTTGCCCCAGAATGCCATCATTCCGTAATCAGTGGCATTTTCGTAAGTGGCCAAGTCAGCATCTAACTGACTGCATGTTTTAATAACATTATCGTAGTCTAATGTTGGGGTTTGGTCATAATTCAATTTTAGAACCCAATCGAAACCCTTTATCTTTAACATCATAAGCCCGTTAACTATAGCGGTCATTTCGGCTACACCATGATTTGGTCGTAAGGGAAGTCCGCATATTTGCCAGCTGTTGTCAGAATCGTATATAAAACTAGAACAGGCTCGTTGTGTGTCCATATCTAAAGCACTATGACTACTCATACATACATGATAATCCGAATTTCCCAGATGGCGTGCAAGTGTTTTTGCCATATGACGTTTTTTTGCATTTTGCTCTTCGTTACCAGTAGTATAGTAAACAGGATCGTTACCACCGCAGTACGCAGTTATTAAAATAGCAGAATTTTTTACCATTTTGTGTTCTCAAAGTCTAACCAATAAGTACGCATTTGTCCTTTTTTATGGGTGTACCAATAAAGTGGCGTTGTGTGTAAAAGTCCACGACTGCTGGTATAATATATAGGGTCGGGTCCCTGAACTAGGGCACCAGTAAAATGACTTAGCCCAGTGTCGCCACCGATGTAGACTTCGGCTGTCATAATTTCTTGTAATGTATATGTTAATTTTTTACTTGATCTCCAGCCCGGCCGATCCTGAGGATTAGCTCCGGCTACCACTAAATCGTAATTCAAATAGTCGACTTCAACATCTTGTAGAATTTTTTCTAACACGGAATTCGGCCAGTTACGGTATGTATTGTAATCAGCGTCTAACAATGGCACTACTACAACCTTTTTGCTCCGAGTCATGGCATTTGGTATCTTCACCAAGTCACCTGAAATATCTCTGTAATCCCATAAATTAACTTTTGACCATGGTAATGTTACTTCTCCAGGTGTGGCAGAGTAATAGTCAGTATTGTCTAACATCCATTTACAAAATTCTTGTACATGAGTTGAGCTTTGTATGCTAGTCGAGTCTAAATGGAATTTTATGTCTGTGTTATTTTCAGTTTGTCTGAAGTGCTCGACTACATTGGCACAGGCAATAATATCACCCATACGCATGGGTCCACCAAAGGTACCTAACTTTATATTAAAAATCACAACAAATCCTCTAGGTCATTGGAGTGAACTAATCTAGCTCGGCGATTTAAATAGAAATGTTTTTCAAATATCTTGTTTATATTTTTTCCATTATCCCAACTAATATCATTACCGTTTCTAAATTCAGGTTTCCAATCTTCGGCACGCCAAACCACATAGGTTTCTTTGTTAAGTAAATCAGCAATCATACCAATACCGGTAAAATTTGTTATAAAAGGCAAAGAACTTTTTTTGATGATATAGCAATTTGTTAATAACGTATTCTTATAGTCAATGAATTCAAATTTATCGAGATGTGCCAGCACATGGCATTCTCTACGTGCGTCAATATCTGGGGTATACCAACGATCGCCTACATAGTAATTGTCTTTTAATTCTATATCAACATCGGGAAATTTAATTTCAAAACTGTCATTAACGTCGAAACGAAATTTATAATTATCTTTTAACCAATTTTCATACCTACAAGTTTCAATAGGACGATTGGGGTCATTTTTATCTTCTCTAGTCCAAGAACTCAGGATGTATACGGAATCAACAGCTTCACGAACTTCGTCATCAAACTCTACTTTGTTGAAAATATCCTGGTACATTAAAAATTCTTTGAGACCGCAGAACTTACGCATTTCGTGTCTAATATAAAAATCTATGGGACCGTATTCTTTATATAACCCAGATAATACCGGAAGACTTTGAACAAAATCTCCCAAGTTTGCAGTACAATTAAGATATATTTTCATTAAAATCTCGAAACACAGTGAACCAATTATCGGCACTTACTTGATGTAATTTAAACAATTCCGGACGTGTAAGATAGGCTAGTAATAAAAACAATTGATCATCATCAATTAAGAACTTAGCAATAAGTTCACGCACACCTTCCATGACTAACATTTCTAATTGACGCCAGTTAGCTTTGCTGGCTACGATACATGGACCAGTAATATGTACATCATTATTTGCAATCATGTCATGAATAGTGGTACCAGGTACATAATCTTTTAACTTGAACAAATGAATTAGACTAGGATCAAAAGGATAGCGCCAATGTTTTACTCCGTGTAGTGAGTCTTGGCCTCTACAATACCCAAAGTCTAACCATGCAAGCATATCATTACGAGCCTGGATACTGGCCATACAAGCAAATGTACTCTTGAACAAATTAATTATAACATAATCTGCATTCCAGTATTCAGGGTTAGTTCTTTCCTTGGGATTTATCATTCGCATATATTCAGGTGTAGCGTATATTATTTCAATACGCTCTCGTAAATCTATGGCTTCGCTTGATAAGTCAAATTCAAATATAGTTGTTTCTTTATCTTTTCGTAGACTAGCAACACGGTCTATCATATCACTGCTGGTGAAGATAAACATCTCATTATCAAGTTGAGCCAAATGGCTAAACCTTTCAAAGTATGTGTCTGTGGTTCTGTGCAAGTAGCTTGGAAACCCACGATCAGGTGTCCAATCGCCACGTCCTATGTCAAAAAAAGCAGTTACGATTGTGATGTCATTGTTCATTTTAGACCCAATACCATTTCTTATAATTATTAATTATCTCAATATGCTCAGGCAGCTTAGATAAAAATGCATCATAATCAAATCCATCACGATGGTTGTGTGTGTCAGCCAGATGTGAATTTATTGTATAGTCTTTGCCAGCAAGCATATAATACACGGTCATAAAGCAATCTATCCAACCTATTGTAGGATAAATGTGTTCTTGTATATTGTTGGTATGTTCTAAGAAAAATGCATTAATGCGCTCAAAATTATCTAAAAAAGTTTGTACACGAAAAATGCTTCCACCACCAGAAGCGTATTGATGTGTAAGTGGACGCCGATTGGCAAATAGTTCAATTACTTCAATTAACCCAGGATCAATGGCATTGCCTTTGCCATCGGGATTTAGTTCGTGTGCTGCTATTTCCCAATGATCCTTTACTGTTATATGTTGTTTTACCCAAACATCATCTTCCATCATTATTATGTGACTAGTATTAGTGTTAGCGCAAGCAATATGTAAACGCCTTAGCCACTCACTAATTTGCCAAGCACGATAACCGTAGGGCTGAACAGGATAACCTAATTTTTTATTGAATAAATGAAAATCTAAGTTATAATCTTTAGCTAACTGTGTATGGTCATCAACTGCATCACTGGCAACAAAATAGTAAGTATCTGGGTATAAACTACGTACCTGTTTTATAATTTGTTCGGTGGCCAGTTGTTTACTAGTACTAGCGAAATGTGCAAAAGAGATCGATGCCATTAATTTCTAACCACAAAAAGAACACTGTCTTTCATATTAGACTCTTGTCTTACATCAACGACTTCTGTGGACATATTATCTGGCACAAACTTTTTGTATTCTTCGCACCATGCAATATCAGCTATGTCTTCGATTATAAGGACACCGCCCGGATTTAATAGTTTAGTATACAGTTGTAGAGTTTTAATATGACTCTCTTTCGTATGAGGACCGTCGTCGATAATAATATCAAAGTTTGGTAATTGTTCTACAAATTTAGAATCATAAGCGTCTGCGTAAATGACTTTTACTTTAGGATATGGTTTACAGTTTTCGCTTGCACCAAAGTTAACAGTGTCTGCTCCGGCAATAACAACAGCGTTTGGGAAATATTCATGAAGTACTGCTAGACTGCCGCCACGATGCACACCTATTTCAAATAAGGCAATTTCTTTTTCTTTGTACTTTAAGAATTCTCGGTCATAGAAGGCCGAGCAATACCTATGATTAAATTCTTTATCAGTACCAAATTCGTAATGTGTATCATTACGAATGTTTCGTTCTATCATTATATCAACTAGAGTTTTCATTTATATTTTCCTGCGTAAAAATTTCTCCATTCAGGTACACGGTCGTATTGATGTACAATCACAAACTCATCGCCAGTGCTGGTTAATACCCGACCATCTGCCCATTGGGGTTCGGGCTCTAACAAGTTAAGCCTAAAGTAATTCATTTTAGCTGGATCAGCTACAGTGCCTGCTTGACAAGCCCAGCCCAGTCTTTGATCAGCAAAAAGCACATGATCACGATATGGCTGCGTTTGTATCATTACATTAAACACTGCCTGATCCACAATGGGGATCGGACGACCAATGCTGTTATAAAATAGGTTAAAAAAAAGATCACGCATATATTCACCGTGACCGCCTAATGTACCTACATTGTATATCTTGTTATTTTTAAAACGCTCATGAACATAACCACCATAAGTTGAACGCAGGTTATCATCGCCCCAAGGTTCATCTCGATATCGCAAGGCTTCTGAACCAGCCACTAATTCATAATCGACTAGGTATTCTTCGAGCCAGGCAAAAGGATCTCGTTGAAAGATTACATCTTTGACATCAGTGCTTACAACAAAGTCGTAATCGCCGTGTTCAAACAAATAATTGTACATAGGTAAAAACCTTAGTACATGAATTGGGATTTCTCTTGTGTTAGGCAAGTCTTCTAATCGCCATCCTAATTGTTCAAGTTGAACACGGGTGTTGCTGTCTGTGTTCCCGACCACCATAACTAGGTCACAGTCTAGATTTAAATCTCTTATACTGTGTACGTAAGGTTTAATTTGATTAAATGAATAGCCAGTAAATGCGCTGATTATTAAGTTCTTTTTTGCCACGGAAACTTGCCTTGATATCGTTTATTTTGTATTTGATTACCGTTGTGGAAAAAGTCTTCAGTGACTGATCCAGCATTGCCGCCTACTCTGTAATTCAAAGTATAACTACCAGTACAATCATATTTAGGTAACATATCTTTTATTACAGAATAAAATACTCGATCTTGCCCCCAACCGCCATGCCATACACTGGCCAATTGAAGAACCAAATCACGTTTTAGAAAATAGCTATTTGTATCAATATGATTGATATTATGATAGCTTGGATACTTACCTAAACTTTCACAATCATCCCTACAGGCAAACCGTTCACTATTGTAAATATTGCGTAAACTATAACACCATTGTAACTGTTTACTGGTAATTGTTTCTATACAAGTATCTACGTGATCGGGCTCAAACCAATTGTCTTGATCCAAATAACAGAGGTATTCAGTGTTTATTAAATGTGTAAATGCTGCGTAAACTCTGTGCCCATAAAACCCATTGGCTCCAACATTTTCTGGCAGATAGGCAATTTTTATTCTATCAGCAAAGTCGTCTAATATTCTATTAGCTCGACTATAATTGTCTCGGCCATCGACAACTACATAACAGTCTGTAGGCAACGTCTGATTGAGTACACTCTCTACAGCTTGTTGTAAAGTTTCTGCCCCGGTAGTAGGGATGACAACTGTGGCAGTCATTCTTTTGACTGTTTTGTGTTTTCTAAGTAATCACGGATAACACGCACTGCTTTACGACTAGTGTCGTATACGTATTCAAGGGTTTCCTCTTCAGTAGTAACAACAAGAATGAAACCATTGGCTGCTCGCCTAATCTCGATTGATTCAAACATCTTTGATCCTCAGGTTATATTGAACTGCTATTATAGCAGATATTAACGTCGTTCTCGACCTACATCTGTCCGTTTTTGTCTAGCCCGTTCTGGAGTTCCCGGTGGCCTAATATCAACTGGTCGGCCTGTGACTACATTTGGTGTCCTTGCAGTTAAGGGTTGTTCTACTTGTACAAGCATTTCCATCATAGGACCAATTTCGTAATAGTTACGGTAACTATCTCCCATTTTTTGAGTTCTAAATTGGCACAGTCTATTAGCACCCCTTGCAACTTTTTCATCAGGTTCGGGCTTAACCCAAATTTGAATTGTTCTTCCTTGTCCCTTACCTATGTACCTAACATCTAGATCTAAATGAGTCATTGCTTCTTCTAGGTCATCACTAAACTGTAGTATTTTGTAATTCCCGGTGGCAACACTGTCATCTAACTTAACAATTTCCACTGATTCCATGCCTTCACCTCTAGCATGATACCGAGCAGCTGACGCTAACTTTTTAACGATCTCAGCTTCTTTACCTGGAGTTTGATCTTCAATCAATTTTTTAACTTTAGGGTGTACATAATCATCATAGACCTTAGTAAGTAAATTTTGATATACTTTCTCTGCCCCTAGTGTAGGATCTAATATTTTCTCAAATCGACTGATATCAATACCAAATGCTACATCAAACCATTTACTTAATGCTTCATATTTGATGCCAGAAATTTGTCCTAGTGTTTCTGTGCTGTAGGTTTTTAAACTTAATAGGTTAACTTTGGTGCCATCTACGCTAAGCTGGAGATCGGCTTTGGTACCTTTAGCATCAGAACTACCATCACTAACAACATCAATCCTATTACTATTTTTATCTAAACGAACACGATCACAGGCCTTCTGTACTCCTTGGCTTTCGTTCACGTATTTAACAGCACTACTGATTAGTGCTGCGAGGTCACTACTATATTGTCCGGACGTAGCCTGTCTTACAAATTCTTCGGCACTTTTTGTAGGGATGACTGCACGAAAACTCATTTGATCGTTCTTACTGCTAGCTTCGGGCCATGTGATTGTCCCTGCGTAAGTAAATTCATAATTTTTTGCTGTAGGGCCTTTGATCAATTTAGTAAACATAGTTTGAAAATCGGCATTTGTTATGTCAGCCCCTTTATTAACAAACTTAGCTGCTATACCGATGCCCATGATTAACTCAGCTAAATGACCGGCATTATAACTTTTTTGTCCGGTTAACGATGTAAATTCACGCCCCTTAAATAGCACCCCCCACGGTATTGATTTTTTCTCGCCATCAATAATTGCTGTGGCTTTGGCCGGGAGGTTACCTAAAATGTCGCCAGAGTTAAATACTTTTTCTAAAGCTGGACCCATTGCTGGATCTAGTTGTATTGAATCACCAAAAGTTGCACGGTACGGTGGATCTACCGGTACCGGTAGTCTTGATCCGATGAATTGGATGAGTATAGACAGATATTTGCCACTGTGTTTGGCTAGTTCTTTTGGAGTTAAAGCTGTCTCAGTAATTTGTTTGCGATTCATGCCAATACCTTTTTATTATTTATTTTTGGTGGCGTAAGGTATCGATCAGATCGTTGTGAATTTTGTTTTTAACTTTAAGATACTCAAGTTCAAATTCATTGCAGGTCGCTTCTAGACTGGGATTTGGTACTGCTGCGTACAGACCTAAACGTATACAGTTAGCTAGTCCTTGTAAATTGTCTTTGTGTTCTTGTATATCAACAACATGGATACAACTACGGCTCAAGCGCAGTGCGTCCCATAATTCTAATAGATTTTGTGCTCGATTCTGTGTTTCGGTCACACCGAGTAGTCTTCCATGCCTGCGGTCTTGAGTCTAACTAGATGCCCCTGCATATAATTCTTGGACTCCAAACC
>Ga0214917_10000561_pt1 | contig 48548 bp, 29 predicted proteins | sample LL_1208_BB_MetaG_FD_177983 | JGI IMG/M metagenome (GOLD analysis project Ga0214917, IMG submission 177983) | Freshwater microbial communities from Lake Lanier, Atlanta, Georgia, United States - LL_1208_BB | ecosystem: Environmental > Aquatic > Freshwater > Lake | place: USA: Georgia | collected... | reverse complement strand
GGGAATAGATTCGGGGACCTTCGAGTTCGAGGTTGTCGATCCCCATTTCGGCGAGCCCGTTCAACTGTTCGTTGATGAGCGGGATCGCCGCGTCGGCCAGCGACAGGCTGGTCCGAATCAGGTCTGTGAGATGGGCGAGCTCCGCCGCTCGCCCCGAAAGGCTGTCTTGCATGGGCACATTCCTTGGTGAGGCAGAGCGGCCAATACCAGTAGGCCGCTCAAGGAATATGCCGCGTTTTGTTCCTTTATTTAGGGACGCAACGCATTTACTGCAGGGGGAGACGGTATCGCTACGCCCTGAGCCAGTTAGGCGACGGCAGTTGATTGAAGCCGCAAAGGCAGCGCGGCCAGAGCGGTTGTCGGTGGCTTGCGCTGGCCGTGGCGCCAGTCTTCACGGATCGGTTTCTTTCGCCTCGGCAATACCTGGCCAGACTAATCGGTACAACCCGCCCCGCCGTCCGTCCGAACCCCACGCTTTCGCCCGAATCCCTAAAAAATTGACGCCCGCACATTGGGGGGCTAATCTCTCATGGCTCGTGCGAGGGGCCTCTTGGTAGGGGGCCGTACGCTATGTGCTGACTACGCAAGTTGCAGGGTTCGGAAACCACTTCTACGGTTGGTCGCTAGCTATGTTCCCTTCAAGTTCAGTCGCCGGATGCGGGGCCGCTTCGGCGTCCTTTGGTAGCTGCCGAAGTGCTCTGGTCGCATTGTGCTTGGTGCCTTTTGGGATGCCAATAGCACGAGCGGATGGTAGTTCTCAGCCAGCTTTGGCAGTAACAAGGGCCACTTCGTTAGAGGCTACCCGCGAGGCTGTCGCACGCGGCGATGGTCGCGGCACTTCCCTGGCAGCGAATACGCTGTTGGCGGGAGAAAAGCTCTTTGAGGCCAAGGACGGACGCCCGGCCGTATGGTCGGTAGAAGTTCTCGATGGCTCTCGACGTCGCGGCTTCGTGCGAGCCGCCGATGTGATTCGGCTCTCGCGGCAGCTCGACAACCTTGAGAAAGGGGAGCGATCGCTCAGGCGCTCGTTAGGACAGCCGGCCACGCAACCGCCGCGTTCGATTGCATCACATGAAAACGAGCAACTGCGAGAGGCATGGAGAGAAGCCACCGAGGCAATAACGGCGAACAACGCCTTGCCCGCTGCCCAAAGGCTCCCGGATCCGTACCTTGCGCGTGCCGAAGTCTACATGCAGGCCGGCGATGTAGTCGCGGCACTTGATGACTGTGCGTCGGCTTCGGCGATTGTCGCTGCTACTGGCCTGGACTCGCGTAAGCAGCAGCAAGCCGCCGAGATCTACACGAATGCAATCAAGCAGCTGAGATCACTTCCGCAGCCGCCCAAGGACGCCTTCACGGACATCGACATACAGGCAAGCGAGCATTTCAACGCTGCTCAGCGATTCATCGCGCAGCGCGACTTCGACAACGCAATCAGTGAGCTCGCAAAAGCCCTGTCGCTCACGCCTTCTCAGCCCCTTTACTGGTACATGCGAGCAGTCGCTCGCCGCGAGAGCGGTGACTTCCACAGTGCCCAGTCAGACGCGTTATTTGGAGCCTTGTTCGAGCGACGTTTATCGCCTCCCGCGCGGCATGAGGTAAGCAAGTCGCTAACTCGGATTCAGGGCCCCACGCGGTTGTGGCTGGAGGCCTACCGCCGCGGAAAGGCAGAGATTGAACTGATGGGGCTTGAACTGTGATTCCGACCCCGCATCACCCCACCAAGCGATGCCGCATCGAAGAAAATTCTGGTGTATCGAGTAAAGCCGCCTTTTCGTCACGGCATTTGCTTGGCATGAGGCTGTCGAACTCGCTCAGCACTACGGTTGGTCCAAAAATGAGTCCCATTCGGCATTTCGCTGTTATGTCCAACTCGGTTCGCGGGCTTGTTGCCCCTGCCTTTCTCGCGTTGATCGCATCGACTGCACTCCTTCGGTCAGATGTCGAGGTGTGTGCTCTCGCTGCTGACCCGGCGTCGAGCCTTGAGTCCGTGGCAGGGGATGAATCTGCCCGTGCTCGCGGGGTACTTGTCGCTCGATTGAGAACAAGCCTAAAGCACGGCCTTGCCGATACGGCCAGAGCAGCATTCGACGAGCTTGCCCAAGCAGAGACCGTCGAGCCCTCGGCGGCATGGTCTGATGGAAGACTCATGTGGTATGAGTCGCTTTGCCAAAGAGTTGAGCGAGGCGGCAGAACTGCAGATCAGACTGCTGCGGCAGCGATTCGCGAAGGCATTCCCGAGCTAGGTGCTTACGCCACAGAATTCCGTGAGGAGACGGAAGCGTGGGCTTGGTTGCCGGCTGTCAGCGAAAGCCTGATCACTGGGGCGGTTCAAACGCCACGACGTCCCTTTCGGCTGGCTGCGCACAATCAGGACGACGACCCAGTCGGTGTCGTCCTCGGAATCGTCAATGAAATCAGGGACGCCCTCGGCAAAAAACCCTCGCCAACGATTTCGGATCGGGTTCGACTTGCAACGTGGCAGTTGCTGCTCGGGGAATATGCGGCTGCCCACCCTGAAATCAGCCTTCCCACAACAGCGATTGAGGCACTTGATTCCGGGCAACAGGAACTAGCCCGCGTTGAGGCACTCATTGACGAATCGCCGGAGTTGGAAGACGAGATTTCCGCAGATCCTTCCCTCGCAATTCGCCTCGACACGGTGAGGGTGCGTACGGTCGCGTACAAGCGTCGGGAGGCGTCGGCGCGAGAGCAGGAGGTGCAGCGGCTCCATCATCTCCGGAAAGCTGTCTCTAGTTATCGTTCCCTCAGTGAAAGCCTGATGCGGTGGCAACTGCATCACGAACTCGGCGATGCGCCAGAAACCCTCGCGGCGGCCAAGGCGTCACTACAGCAGTTGGATGCGGTGTATGACGTCGTAAATGCTCGACGTGACTATCACCTCTTCGATGATGAGCCTGCGATCGAAGGGCCTGGGGAGTTTGCAGTCGTCGAGATAGCGCCTGTGCCCTACAGCACAGACGCCCTCTCGATGCTCAAGTCTCTCCAAGGCCTTGCCTATTTTTCGCTTCTGCGGGCGGATGGGAAGGACGACGCCGATTTGCTCCGGCGAGCCCAGGCCTGGGCTTCCGCTGCGTTGCACGACACCGACGGCCCGCTCGAGGTGCCTGCTGGCGCCGATCAGAATAATGTACTTGCCAAGTGGGTGTTGGCTTTGGTCGAGGAGGCGAACGGCGACTCACTGGCCATGAGTGCGGACGCCAATGAGCGGGACAAAGCCGCGAAGCACTTCGCCGATGCACGGAAGTTTCTGAACGAAGCAGCCGCAGCATGCAACGAAAAGAAGGTCGACGCTAACGCCAAGCTAAGAAGTGACGTGGCGGAGCGTCTCGCAGCCCTTGAATCGCCGCAAGCTTTGGTCTTGCGATCACGCTCATTGATCGCGGCCGGGGACATTGAGGAGGCGCGGCGTTGCTTGGACGCGGCGTCCCGAAGACATCGCACGTCAGCAACGGTGATGCATTCATTGCGTTTGGGATTGCGTCACGGTCAGGATGCCGACGTGCTCCGCAACGACTGGCGGAAGGCCGTCGATGCCGCCATCATCGCCGAGGATTCGCTTGAAGCCCAACTCCTGTTGGGCGAATTGAGGAACCGGCGAGCGGGGCAGGCACTGACAGGCCCAGCAGGAGGCGTTCCGGCTCACTTGGTTGACGAGTTGGCCTTGACCACGGCGTCGCTCTCCCGTTGGTGTGACGATGCACAGTTGCCTTCACCTGTCAGAGCAACTGCCAAGGCCGTGTCCTCGCTCGCGTTCGCACAAAAGTGGGCGATCGCACCATCTGCCACGCCAAAACAAAATGAGATTTCTGAGGCGTATCGACATGCGAAGGATGCCGAATTCACGCTCGTGGCCGAGCTAAAGACAGCCGAGAAGCGAGAGCCTGAGGATGTGCTGGCGCTCCGCGAAGCTCTCGTAGCCAGCCGTATCGCAGCTGGCCATCTAGCAGCGCTCCATCTCGAGCCGTGGCAAGATGACAGTAGGGTCTTCTTCTTTGCCGCAGCAGATGAAGCCGCGCGTTTTGATACTTCGACGCCTGTCCTGCCGCTCGTTGCCAAACCGCTTCTCAGGCTCGTCTTCGATCGCTCGGAATCCGGTGCGAGCAAGCTAGCGGCCGTCGAGCGACAGCGACGCCAGATGATTACTCAATGCCTGGAGGCCTTGTTTACCGCTGAGTTTGGCTCGCCCGAGGCGGGATGCCAGGCGATGAATGCGGCAGCCGCTATGGCTGGTGATAGAGCTGCGGACGCAGAGGCCGGTGTCTCCCTGGAGCCCAGTGCCTTGTCGGCAGCTGCTGACGGCTTCGATTCGAAAGTGTCACTCGCCGATACCGTCCGCGCATTTGGCGTGCTCACGGATATTCGAGCGGGCAAGCACCCCGAGGCTTTGACAAAAGCGATCCCATTAGCCGCAGGGCGGGACATGGAGGTCAAGCTGAACGCGATCACTCCGGATGAAATCGCGGAGTGCCTCCGAGCAACGCAATCGCCGCTAGTCGCGTTCACGCTGGCCAAAGCTATTGAGAGCTACGTCGGCAGCCTTGCACTGGCGAGGAACTTGGATTACCGCGAAGCACTTACCCGGTACGCAAAGGATGCCTATCGGCGGGGCGAGCAGCTTCTCGAGGCTGAACGGCTTGCTATTCGCTACCCGCATCTATTGAGCCTTCTCGCAGACTCCCTCGCACGGCTGGATAAGCCGGATGCAGCAATCGCTTCTGCGAAAGCAGCGGGTGAACGGGGAGAATATGCTGCCGCCTTGAGTGCTGCCGAGTCTGGCTTGGCATTGCACCCGAAGAATACAGAACTGTGGAGGCTCTATTTCGCTGCGCAGATAGCAACAACGCGGAACGTGGATGCCTCAGGCCTTGCGGGCCTTATCGCAGAGCTCGACATGCTTAGCGAGGCTGGGCTTGTACCTGCCTTCGAGCATCGCATCCTAAAGGGCGATCTTCTTGAGCGGTCAGGGCAACTTAAAGCAGCACAAACGCAATACGAATTAGCTCTAGCCGCTGCCATGACCGCCCCGGGGCGAGTTGAGGCCCTATCGCAAACGGCCCGGCTGCGAGCCAAGTCCACACGCAGCGTCCGGTGAGTGGCCCCACAGGATTGACCTACGTTCCCACCCCTTCCCACACAGCTAGTAACTTACGGAGTCGTGCAATGAAGTATCGGGCTATCTCTTACGTATCGCGACTTGCCCTCTCGCTCGTGGCGTTCGCATGCGGGAGTTCTCTCGCGCAATCCGCTGAACTGGTGCGTGTCAAGCGGGCAGATGGCACCGAGAGCCAGATTTTCCAGAAACTCATTACGGTGCGAGACATCAATAAAGTCCACGAGCGACCAAATGACTCAAGTAAGGTTACTCGTATCGGCCCGTACAACGTCTTCTTTCACGTGAAAACTGACGGCGGAGATGTCCAGCAAAACGGTTTCTACCGGGTGGTTGAAGATCCGAAGGATCGGAACGACGCATCAAAGTGTCGCTGGATTAAGCCGGAGGACGTCCAGGTATGGGCGACCCGCTTTGCTATCAAACCAACGCAAGTAAACAAGGAAACAACGTTTCAGGTCGATCTCACGGCTGGCGGCAAGGCCGTGTATGATCCCGAGGTCATCCCAGAAGACGCGACTGCCTACTCGTTCATTCTCGAAGGCGGGGACGGCGCTGAGGAGGACAACGGCCCCTTCAAAGTTGCATTGTGTGTGGCTCGTGCTGAAGACAAGGGTACCGCGGCGAGCCTCAATCAGCTGGGCGAGATGTCGCTCGAAATTTGCTTCATCCTTGAGGATGAGGAGTACCTGACGAACGACTACAAAAAGGAGGACAAGCCATTCTATAAGTATGTCCACGACCTTGGCCGAGCCTGGGGCGCCAAGATTAAGGAGCTGTCCGCTGCAGGTAAGGTGCCCGTGAAGCTTGGGTTAGTCGTGTTTGCAGACACGCATCCGAAGAGTGGAACGCGGGAGCCGAGGCTGGTCGTCCCTCTGACGGATAACATAGACCAATGGTCCAGGGGGCTTGAGCAGATCCAAGGGCAAGAGATAGGTGGCGATTACCCGAATGACGGCCTATCGGGAATCAGTAAGGCTATTAGTGAGGCGGGATGGTCTGAGAACTCCGCGAAGCACATTGTGTTTCTGGGAAATGCCCCATTTCAAAAGCATCGGAGGGGCGAAGGTGCAAGGGATCTTCCGATCAACCATTACCTTAACTGGGTATTTGATCGAAGCGACCCGTACGGGATATGGAAGAACAATTGGGGCGACATGCACGGCGAGAACACTAAGGGCGCTCGCAATGACGAAGTCGTTGCGCAAGCATATCGCGTCGGGGGCAGCACTGGCGAAGAGCTTCGCCGCTGGAAGCACGTGCACTGCATACACATTGGGCAGACCATTGAGCAGCAGTTTGACCCTGAGCTGCTCCAGAAGGTTAAGACCTTCAATAAAGAGGTCGGAGAAATTCTGCGCAACGAGTCCATGGATACCCAGGCACGCGTCCTCCTTGATACCGGCAATTTCGGCTTAGCAGCGACTTGTTGGAAAATCGAGGCATTCGCTGCGTACGACAAAATCGCGCAACGCGACATGGAGGCAATGGCGCGATCGTCGTCATATCAGGGGTATTACACACACATGAACCCCGAGGCCTCGGAGGTCGACAGAGTTACGCGCGAGCTTGGCGAAAAGATTGAGGCCGCGATAAAAGTTATTGCCGATGTCGCGACGGGCAAGGAAGAGCAGGCCATGGCCGGTCGGGCACGCTCTGAGAACGAGCTTACTCGGCCCATTTTTCGAATTGTGGGCAGCAAATTGTCGCAGGGCGAGGTAATCAAGACTCCCGTTCAGGTTGGTAAGGCAGCGCTCAGGGACTCCCGAAGCGGACGCGCGGTGGGCGAAAAGGTGGTGATGGTAGCAGAGGATGAGTTGCGTCAGCTCGATAGCACCCTTGATGCTATGCACAAGACATTTGAATCGAAGCGAAAGGCCGCGGACCGCCAGAACACAAAGCAGGTGCTAGACGGTCTTCAGGCGTCGCTTGCTACTGCTGCATCAGGCCAGGAAATAGCGGCCGACACGCAGTTGCAGTCTGTGATTACCGATCTACCGTTGAGGACGGAGGCTTTGCGGCTGACAGCTGGCGACATCGCCGTTATGTCGACCAACGCATTCGATGCTTGGTTGGGGGATGTGCGGCTCGCACAAAACCAAATAGCCGATCTCCTCAAGGGGGATCAGTCTCGCTGGCTGACCATCAACGGCCTTGGCGCGGCCAAGACAAAGTACGGGTTCCTTCGCTTGTCTGAGTTGCCATGATTAAGACCAACAACGCTGAGACTAATGCAAGCGACGTCATTCTACGGCTTGATTCCCTGAAGCACACGCTGGTCGACCGCGACAAAAAGCAATGCTTTACGGTCAATGTTGCTAGGCCGCTGGAATTTTACTCCGGCGACTTCATCGGGCTTCTCGGCCCGAGCGGTTGTGGCAAGACGACGTTGCTTTCGATTCTTGGTTTATTGAGAAAACCAGCCGATCTGAATAGCGTCGCTCGGTTCGAACTCTACGCTCCGGCTGAGACGCAGGGGGGCTTCCGCACTCGGGTCGATATTCGCGATGCGTGGGCGCGCAACGATCTTCGCCGAATCGAGTCGCTGCGTCGTACGCAGATGGGTTTCGCTCTCCAATCCGGAGAGCTCGTGAAGTCTCTAACCGTGACCGAGAACATCCAAGTGCCGCTGCGACTCAACGGGTGGCATCGCGACGACATGCGGGAGCGAGTGCAGGATCTGCTGCGTCAATTCAGTTTGACACGGCATAGAGATCAGAAGCCTGGAAGTGGCGAGACGCCTGCAGTTAATACGCTCGCACGGTCCCGCGTAAATCGGCTGTCGGGTGGCGAGTATCAACGCGTGTCACTTGCGAGGGCAGTGGCGCACAGGCCTAGTGTTGTCTTTGTCGACGAGCCGACGTCCGCATTAAACCGTGAATTGGCCCACAGCGCTTTGGAGGTCCTTAGAAGTCTGCAGCGCGAGCGGGCCATGCCCGGTATCACGTTTATGATCACGCACGATGAGGAGCTTGCAACCCGTTTCTGCAATGTGGTTGTGCGAATGGCACCACGGCGAGGCGAACCTGAGGGAGATGTGATCGACGTCGTGAGGACTGCGTCCACCACTACCGCAGCAAATGGAGATGGGCATACATGACAAAGCGCATCTACGCCGATTTGGCACTTAAAGACGTTTTCCGATTATGGTCTGCGAGTCAACTTCAGGTCATCATCATCGCTGGAATTTGCCTGCCTATCTTGCTGCTTCTTGGTCTGAAGAACGGGCACGTTGCGGACTTGCGCGAGGATCTCGTTACCTCGCCTGTTGGGCGTCAAATAGTCTTCTGGTCAGCGAAGCAAGGGGACTTTCTGACGAAGGAAGTGTTGGCCGATATTCAGGGATGCATCCCCAACGTTTCGCTGGTCATTCCGGAAAGCCAGAAGCTTGTGTTCGTCGAGCACGGCAACAGTGAAGGCACGGCGGGCGTCCAATCTCCACTCACGCTCTACTCCACTTTGCCCGGGGATCCAATTTTAGAACAGTTTGGAGCCGCGATCGGGAATGCGGCTTTCGACGCAGAGGCTTTGCCGCTGATTCTCTCGGAGCCTACGGCGAAAGCACTGGGGAAGAAGGTTGGAGACGCTGCTGCGATTACGATTAAGCGACGGCTCGGAGCAGAGGAGCAGGATCATGTACTGGATTTCATGATTGTGGGAACCGTGGCCTCTGGAGATGAGTCCGGTGGCTTTGTGGGTTTTACACACCTTGATGTTATGGCCTGTCTTGAGAAATTCGGGACCGGAGAAGCTGTTCCCGAGCTATCGATCCCTGCAATGTCGTCACTTCGCGCTGTGGATCTATACAGTCAGATGCTTCTCGTGTGCTTTCGCGGCCCGACGACAGATCTCACAGCAAAGGACCACTCATTTCTTTCGGAGCGGGGACTTGTGGCTGAAGAAGCCACGAATCCCGACATTACGAATCTGTACGGAACGCTTAGAGCAGATGCAGCTAAGGAACTGAAGTTTTATACGCTTCGGTTTGCAGGTGAACAGGACAATGGACAAAGCGTGATTCGTGACAATCCGGAGTTACTGTCCCGAAATACTGAGGCACAAGACGACCTTGTGCTGCGTTGGTGCGACCCTCTTACAGTGCAGGTGAACGGAGACGAGTTCCGACTCGTTGGCCTCACGTTGCCGAACAAAAGGCAGACGGGCGGGTGGATTCAAAACTTTCTCAGACGACAAGCCCCGTGGTTCACTTACGAGGAGTCAACGGCGAAGCCGCTATCTGTGCGAGGCTCAACCTCCGTAATCGAGAAATTACGCGACGGCGAAATTGCTTTTTCCGAAAAGCTGCGAGCCAACTTGAGGCCCCTCGAGCAGCCAACAGACGACGCCGAGCAACCTGATGCCAAAGTTGACCAAGACATCGAACTCTTCGAGGGAGACCCAAAGACGGCTTACGCCCCTGTAAGCCTTCTGGCCTTGCTAAATCAGGCTACCCGCGACCAAGTGACGCTTGATCTCGAAGGCCGCAAATTTATTCCGGCGTCGACTCCTGTGTCTTTCACAAAGGCACGAATGTACACAGCCACGATCGACGACGTCCCGTTGGCTGCAGACATGCTCGCAAAAAGAAAATATGCGGTGCTTTCGGAAGTGTCGCGAATTGCTGAAATCCAAGAGCAAGACACCTCGCTGCGAGTACTTGTTGCCGTAGTAGCGCTTGGTGTTTTTCTCTTCGGCGTTATCACCGTGTTTAGTGTTTTGGTTGATTCAACCGATCGCAAGAAGGGCATGATCGGCATCCTCCGTGTCATGGGTATCTCGGGACCGGGTGTCTTTTTCATATTGTTGGCGCGTGCGGTCATTATTGGCGTAATGGCCGCAGCCGTATGCTGCGGGATTGGCGTCCTTCTGGCTGCCTTGCTCGGGAAGACAATTGCAGGCGCAGAGTATCTTGCTTGGCTGCCGCAGGTGCGGGTCGTGCTTGGCCCGAGTGAGTATCTTTTGGTGACAGCGGGCGCGATTCTGTGCGCTGCTTTTGGAGTGCTAATGCCGGCACTGAAGGCGAGCCGGCTCGATCCTTTTGACGCGATTATGGAGGGGCAATTCCATTGAACTCTCCGACGCGCGGTTTTTGTATCGCAGCTTTGCTGGTCTGTGTCGTCGGTTGCTATTGTCTTGTGGGCAACCGATGTGCGTGCGCTAAGGAAGCCGACATCTTGTCCGTTCAACTGCCAGGCGGAAAGCACGCGACAGCGTTTCGAAGGTTGCCTAAGATCGCTGATGCGACCCCACTGGCATCGCTCAAGGGTGACGCCATAGCGGAGAACGCGGAGGCGAAGCCGTACGAACTGCCTTCTATCTACATCGCAGAAAAAGAGCTTTCCCTTTTTGAATTGCGTGCGCTCGTCAGCGAGAAGACGTGGGCCGCATATACGGCGCGCGTGCTGGCCTACACCGGCACCGATGAAGACCCAAAGTTTGGCAGCTATCGCAAAGCTGTGAAAGAAGGCTCTGAGAGGTTCCCGGCGATTCTCGTTGATCTAGGGACAATTCTGGAGGCATGCACCGCGCTCGACAAACTTGCGAGTGAGCACCCGGACTCCCTCTCTTTGCAAAATGATCTCACCACCGTTGGCTTTCGAATACCGTCGCGCATTGAGTGGCAATATGCTGCACGAGGAACGCAAGCGGTTGCGGAAGCACAGGCTCGCGAAGTGTTTCCCAAGTGGCCTCAATTTGACACGGAACTTAAGGGGCGATGGCTCGACCTTTGCGCTAAGGCTGGCGTCGATCCCGAACGCAATCCGACACCAGCCGTGGTTTGCGAGGCTGCGGATTCTATGCTGGCGAATAAGCAATCAAAGGAAGGGTATGAGTTTCTCGGGGACGTTCTCAAAAAGGCTCTTGGCTTTGAAGTGAACATCTTCCGAACCGCAGATCAGAGGATTCTTTCGGTTGACCAGCAGGCCATCGACGCTTGGGGGTTTCAGCGCCTCCTCGGTAACGCGTCGGAATGGACAATTAATGCCGCAAGCCTTGCGGATGTTGAATCGCTGTGGGCGACACTGAAGCAAGCCGATGCCGCCGCACTGTCGAAAGATACCCGCACCCTCGGGGTAATCATGGGGGGGCAATTCCTGAACACGGTACCCCAGCCGCGCTCGTGGACCAAGTTCAGCATTGCGGCCGGTCAATCGAACGACGGCATGGCATTCACTGTCCGCGATGCTTACGGAAGAACTGCGGACGGGGAGGTGATGGACGACTTCGTCAACCTCAAGGCGGGTGTAAGACTCTGCGTGCGGCGGTCGGTAAGCCCTCAGTGGTTCGTGGCCTACCGTCGCAGTGTCCGCAACAGTCAGGACCTCGCCAAGACTAATCAGGATTATCGCGACTCTTTGCGCGATCTTTGCATTGCAACGGAGTTCGACAGATTGGTGAAGGTATTGGATGCCTACCAACGCGTACCCGAAGTCGCCCAGGCGCGTGATGATGCGAGTCAGGTCTCTTCTTTCACGGCCAGCATGATCACTGCCGCTCTAGCGTTTGATAATAGGGCCTCAGGGGCGGCGCGAGGAGAGTCCGCAGCAGATGAGGCAATCAGGCGACTACGAGCTGCGGGGCTCGGTGGAAACGCGAGCGGCGATGCTCCGCGGGTGAAAGCCGGCGATCAAGGCGGTTCGCAGGCCTCCCCGAAGCGAGCTCGCGATCCCGCCCAAAAGCCAAACTACTTTGATGTCTTGGGAAGCGTGAATCGGTCGTGAGACCGGGGCGGCTTCGCACTGAGGCTGCGGTAGCAGTTACTGTACGCGCCCGCCCTCGCCCCCTCCGTCCACGACGCCCTTGCTGGTGGGCATCAAACGATACTCGTAGCCCAACGCCACGAGTCCAGATTTGAGCGTGAGAAACGCCTCAAAAGAGTCCGGGTGTACGACAAGGCAGGGATACCAAGTTCGCGATGGGTGCGATGCCAGATATTGCCGAAGCTCCGTCAGCTCCATTCCTCTGCCGTTTAGATCAAGCCCCGCATTTGGCTTTGGCTCGGCCGTGTTGGTGAGAAGCCCTGGCGTCACGACGAAATCCTGGGTGTTAACTTCACGGCTGCCATTCTTGTACTTGTGCATCAAGTACATCCTGCCGTACTTCAGCATGACTCCAAATTCGTTTTTGTCGGTTTCTCGTTCGCGGGGAGCCCTGCCGGTGGTCGATACCGTGGCGATCCTTGCGGTGTCGTCCCGGAGTCGAATCGCCGTCTGAACCAGTCGCTCGCGTTCCCGCGTTGCGGCCTCCAGTCGTTCCTCGGCCGCCGCCATTTGGCTTTCCGCTGCGGCTTTCTGCCGCTCAGCTGCAGCCGATCTTCCGGCGGCGCGGGCAGTAGCCGCCTGGGCGTCGGCTATGTCTTGCAGAAGTCGCACGCGGCGGGCTGCCATGTCCGCTTCCTTTCGCACGGCTGTCTGCATCGCGTCGAGCTTTTCTCGATAGCCGGGATCGGCCATCTGGCCACCGATCTCTCGCACATCAGCGACGACCGCCTCGAGCTGCGCGAGTTCCCGCGCCGCCTCGTCGGCACGGACATCCAGGCGGACGAGATCTGCTGCAGACACCGCCGGAACCGGATCAGCTGTTTGTGCCTCTAGCTCCGATCGCTTTCGGGTCTGCGTGAGAAGCAGGGATACGAGCATTGCTAGGAACAGCACGCCGCCAAAGGTGTTGCAGATCGTGTCGAGCAGTAGCTCGAGACTGCTGTCGTTGAGGTCGCTTTTGCGAGCCATAACACCCTCATTCCCGCCCGAGGACCAAACTCATCCGCTCACCGATGAGTTCCGTTCCCACGTCGAAGCCAGCCGCCACGACTCCCTCCCGAACCGCCTGATACCGATCGACGCCCGACGGCCTCAGGATGAGGACGACATATTCTCGACTCCTGTTCCGGCCCTTGAGCCAGTCCTCGAATCCGGCCGACAGACCGAGCAGATTCCACGAAAAGCGGCTTGGCGACTCGCCATCCGGCCCGACTGCAACGAGCCCATCCTTCGCGATCTCGACTAGCAGAGGCTCCAGTGTTGTTCCGGGTGGTGCATTGAATACAAGCGTGCGTGCAGTAGCCGTTCCATCGCTTGCCCTTTTTGCTTCAGACTCCTGGCGTCGCTTTTCCTCGCGATTCGCAGCCTCCATTTGAGCCGCCCGTGCATCGACGTCCCGCGCACGTGCGGCTATCGCCTCCGGATCAACTGCCTGGCTGGTAGCAAGCTTGCCCTCGGCAGTGCGGCGTGAGGACTGGGCATCGCGAAGCTGCACCTCAAGGCGGCGGATTTCCTCCTGCAGTTCCTTTGCCGCATGTTCTGCACGAGCCTGCTTCTCGGCGGTCTCCTTGGCAGAAAACCCAGCCGCATCACTCGCTGCGGCTTGGGCGGCGGAAGCCTCCTTCCGCAATTGCTCGACTCGCTTTTCCATCTCCGCGACCGAACGCTTGAGTTCTTGGGCAACACGCCGATCTTCTGCCGCCATGCCCTTGGTCGCCACTCGTGTTACCAGCTCAAGCGTGAGAATCAGCACGAGCAAAATCATGATCGCCGTCACGCTCGTGATGATGTCCTGAAACGAGAACAATGAGATGGCGACATCCTTCGATCGACCGCGGCGAGACATGCATCACTTCTCCTGATCGGTCGGCAGGATACGAAGGCGGCCCACGACATAGCGGAGGCCGTAGTCCATAGCCTCGTCGAGGAACTCTTCTTCATTCTTTCTGAGCGCGGTAATTGCCAACTGGATGAACAGTGCAGCGACTAGGGCTTCCAGTGTCGTCTCGAACGCCGTTGCCAGCCCAGCTGTGACGCCCTTCAGCGCTCCTGAGATCTGGTCAACATCGCTGGCTGCCCCAAGCACCCCGCTGAATTGTCCGATCGCCTCGGATAGGCCGAGCACTGTGCCAATGAAACCCAACACCGGGATTGCCCATACGAAGCCGGAAAGCAACGCATAACTCGTTTCCACGGTGGACTCATCCTGTGCCGCCTGAGAGCGAAGGATCTCGTCGACATCCGTAACGCGTCCGAGATTCCGTAGGTTCGATAGGGCGACGACGATGCGATTGAAGAGGATGAAGTTCCGTGGGTCGTCTACCGTGGCATAAACCCGGGCAAGCACGGGCTCGACGGTAGCCGACGACAAAACGTATGCAGGATCATCCGGCATGACGTGGTACTGCAGCGTCCTACGCTGGAACCGCAGTTTGCGCCATTTCACAAATAGGATCGCGACCGACCAACAGGAAAAAAATGCGATGGCGTACGGCGTTGGACCTCGCTTTGTCCACATGTCGCCAAACCATGATCCTTGAAGCGGTATCAAGGCAGCATAGAACGCGATTGTCAGGAGAATCGCGATGATCCCCGTGAAGATGTTGTTGGACCGCGTGAATCGCCCCCCCGGGAAGCCAAACCGCTGTTCTATATCCCGCCGTGACCAATCCAGCGGCGGAGTGCCTGTGCCAGCAACCGTATCGTGCGGCCCATGCGTCGTACCAATTGCCATGAATCATCACCTTTTTGAAAACAGGCTTGGTTGCACTCGCCGATGACTCACGACATCAAGGCGGCACCAATCACCATGCCGAAGAAACCGCAAATGACTGACAGGACAATCTGGGCGATGCCATGCCCAATCTGATTCCGAGTGAGGTTGACGATGCCGATGATGAAGGCGACCAGGCCAAAGACTGGGGGCAAGAACAGCAAGGCGACGGCTGCGCACACATAGCCCGCGGCAATAAGCCCATTACCCTGCGCCTGCTTCGCTGCCCGAGGCGCGCTACCGCCTGTCGGAAAACTGAACTCCCCGCCTTCGGAATTCTGCGGCACGCCGCATTGGGTGCAAATAACCGCTTTCCGATTAATCCGTGCACCACACTCGCGGCAGAACGCCGCCCCGTCGGTGCCCGCTCCTCTACCGGCGGTCGCCTGGGGAAAAACCGGGCCGAGCGCCGCACTGAACTCTGGCACATCGGAAACCGATACCCAGTTGTCCAATCCTTCCCGCCACACGCGATCATGTGCCGCTAAGGTGCCAGCTTTGATCATTGCCAAGACATTTGTGGAAGACGTGGGGCCTTTCTGCTCATCACCGGACGTGTAGTACCACTCGTTCAGCGAAGGTGTCTTCGGCACGTCGAACGCCGGGAAGGTGACCGATCCGCCAGGCGACAAATCGGCGTCGAGCGACAGCGCAGATGACTTGCCAGACGCCAGAGCGTTTGCAATAGGACGTTCAAAGATTTCCGGAAATGAACCAGCCTGGCTCCAAGCCTGCCCGTCAGTAGAAACCTCGGACGTTCGCGACAATTGGCCCTTTCGCGCCATCTGCTGGGCTTGGGCGAGGCTGTAGGGCCCCACCGTTCTTCCGCGGAAGCGAACGAAATATGTATCTGCCATGCCCTAGTACTCCCGCACTTTGCCATTTGCGTCGACACGCAGAAGCCCTTTGCTCCCAACGGCATCTGGAACTTCTTTGTAGAAGGTGACGTGATCAACTTGCCCGTAAGGCCTTTTTCGGCCGCCGGTGCTGACCTCGTTGCACACAAAACTGACCGCAGCAGGCTGCTCGGCGACTAAGCGGTCCGCTACTTGGGCCAGCGCCTTTGCCATGGCATCCGACGCGACAAGCGTGAGGCGATACGCGCAGTCGCCATTCAGTAGACAGCCAGACTCCGAACGGAACGTGATTGCACTGTCCTTTCCCTGGGCCGTCTTGGTCAGCTTACTGGGATAATAGATGCCTCGCACGATAACGCGCTTTCCTTCGTATCCCTCAAGCGAGTCTGCGAGCATGGCAAACTCGTCGGTCACGTCCGCGGATTGCTCAAGCAGGTGGCTGCTCCACACAGCCGCGCCCGCGAGAGCCGCAAGCACAGTTACGCCTGCGACTCCAATCGCGAAGAGCCTGGGACTCCCGGAGAGTGGAAGCCTTTGGTGGAGACAATCCTGAGCTTTTGCAACTCCGATTTCAGGGGGATTCCCAATGGGACCGGGGTTTTGTGGTGGCACTTGCACAACGGGCAAGGTTGCGGCTGCTACCGACCTTGGCCCCATCAATTCCGGAATCTGGTCGGCTGGGAGCCAATCCACGCCGTCATATGAAAAACGGTCCAACCGGCTGATCCGGCCGTCCGCAACGAGCGGTCGCAGCTTCTCGGGCGGGTATGGGCCCGTCTGTTTTCCAGCTACCAGTCGATAGAGTTGTCGCTCGCTCATCCTCCACCCTTCACAACGACCTCGAGTCGCTTTTCGAGGATACCGAGGCTCTCGAGCAGATCGGCCGCGACCCGCTTCTCGTCTGCCATCGGTGCCGGTAGGCCTTCAGCCTTCTTTGCAGCCGCAAGGCTGCGAAGAGCCCGTACTTCACTGAGAATCGTTTTCGCAGTGGCAGCGGCATCGCTTGCGTCGGCTTCAGGTATACGGTCTCGCAACTCGTCTCGCAGGCGGGTGAACGAGTCAGCAGCCAACTGCTCTAACTCGCCGTCCACCTTGGATTGCGCGGCCTCGCATGTCGCGATTTCCTGTTCTTCTTTTTCGAATTGCCGCTGCGCGGATGCCGGGATAGTCACCCCTGTGTCGGCCCCGCGCTTATCGGGGCGCCCGCCAACACCGCGAGCTTTCGCCAACTTCTGCGCAGCTTCGACAAAAGACTCCGGCCAAGGAGCCAGTCGGGCTTCGTCCGAGGTCGCCGCCCTTCGATCGTTGACCGCTCCTGCAGCCGCTTCCAAAAGTTCCTTGTGGCTTACGACGTGCTCGCTGAATGCAGATCGCCGATCCTTTTCAACCTCGACGCATTCATCAAACTCGCGGAGCAATCGTGACACCTTCGTGTCCTGGCCATAGGTGCCGGCGTAGCTCTCCACCTCCGCCGGACGTTCGAGGTACATGCCATACCTCGCGTCCTTGACAGCGTCCTTCAGGGCCGCAATCGCCCGGTCTTTCTCGCCCTGCTTCCAATAACTGAAGCCGACGAAAGCCGTGATTGCGCCAAGGAGCACCACAACCGAAGCGGCGACGACCATCACGAAACGAATCCGAAGATTTTCTCGGCTTCTAATGCTGGCCTGAGCCTTACGGACCCGCTCTTGAAGCAACTCAGGGAACACCAACTCTGGCTGCTGCTGACAGCAGCGTCGGATTTCCGAATCACTCCGCTGGAGATCGGCCAGCCACTTCGACTCACCCGCCTTGTCGGGAATATGGTCGCACAGATACTCGACCCGACGGCACTCGGCTGCGAAGGAACTGCGGGTGGCATGAAGCGAGGCGCATGCCTCGACCCACTCCAGGGGTTTACCGAGTCGGGAAAACAGCCCGTCGAACGCGGTATCCAGCCCCACCTTTCGAATGACACCAAGGATCTGCGGGCAGTCTTGCAAGTGGCCAAGGCACTCGTCGATCACGCCCTTGGTGTCATACAGCCTCTGACGCAGATCCAGTAGTTGCTCACATTGAACATGCGTAGGCCCAGGCGATGCAGACCACCGCGATTCGATGTCTTTCGCCAGTTCCTCGGCTCGCCCGAAGGCGTCGCGTATGGTCGAACCGATGTCGGCTCCCCTCGTCGCACTCACGAGGTCCCTCGGAACCTCGCACTCCCAGTCCGGATCAACGAGGGCGGCGTGCATGTCTGCGAGCGCACCAAAGTCAGCCTTGGCCAAAGCGCGCGTAATCGCGGTGCGAAACTCACGAAGGCAGGCATCTTCATGGGAAGCTACTGCTTTGGTCCAAACAAGCTTGGTCGAGTCATAAGATCGCAGCTTACGCAGGGCCGACAGCTTGTTGCCGAGCGGCGCCCTTTCCAGGGCCATTCGCCGTACTTTCTCCAAGCCTTTCCTCAGTGTATCCAACTCGCCATGCACAGCCTCGAGCTGTGAGACGGCATCGGTGTCAACGCGAGGGGGATCGGAAAGGCCCATTTCGGCAAACCAAGCCGAGATGTCTGGCCATTGGGGCCTTTCATGCACTGCGAACCTTGAGGCAACGACAGTCAGGTCGGGGTCATGCAGCCCCAGGGCCTCGTCGCGCAAGCCTTCGAACAACAGCCCGTCCGCTTCCTTGAGGGCCACGTTGATGGCGTCGACTGCCTCACGCCACTCAGGCAAAAGGTCACGAATCGTATCCGCGCCGATTTCGTCGGCCCGCTCTATTGCAGCGTCGATGTCATCCGCCAACTTCTGGTACGGCGTCAGGCGTGTCTTCGTCAGGACAAGCATCACTGGCACTCTTGCTGGTGAGTAAGGTTTGCGGGGTTAGGGGGCTAGGCTACGGAGTCGTTCTCAATAGAAGGGTTTCGGGTCGACAAGAGACGCCCTCAGGCAGCGATTGGACGGGCCAAGTGCGCCTTAGTTCGAAACGTGCTGTGCCTGTCATAGCGGCGGGAGCGTCAGGCAACCCAAAGGCCTTTACGCATTGCTCCAAATGCTGGATGCGTGACCAAAGAAATAGAGCGGCGTATTCATGGAGATCCGCGTCAGTCCAGTTTGGCCCGTCTGGAGTAGCGGACTTCTGGTTTTGCGACTCCAAGTGAGCGAGGCGTTCCTCGCACCACCGAGGAAATAGTGACTCCGTCTCTTTGCTGACTTCCGCTTCGCGGTCGAAGGCAGGCTTCTCGTCTTTGTCTTCTTTCTTTGCGTCTTTCTCGGCAGCCTCCGGCTTTTCCTTCGCTGGTGGTGCCGGCGGATGTCGCTTGTCCACGGCGGCTTCTGCCTTTGCCTTGAGTGACGGCGAGTTGAACAGGACCTCCCGCAACGACTCCACATACGTTGCAAATGGGACCGCTGCCTTCTTGGGCGGCTTCAGGTTCTCTTTTAGGGGGTCGAGCACACGCGACAGCCGTGCGGTGGAGGTTTTTCGGTCGGTTCCCTGGTCTTCCGTCTTCGGCATGGCCTTCAGCAGCTCAGACTTCACGAAGGGCCAGAATGTGTTTTCGAAGTTGATGTTTCCGCCACCAGATATCGCCTTGCATATCCGGTCAAACTGCGGCTTGTCTGCGAACGGGTTTATCGTGATGGCGAGAGAGAGAGACTCCTTGCCCGTGGTCAACTGATATGCCAACGGGACTTGTAGCTTCTCCTTCTCCAGCATGAAGCTGGCGAGTTGCTTGCCTGCGAGTGGTGATACGAATGACGGGATGGGAATCTCAAAAGTCTGGGCATCGGGAGAAGTCGCTGTGGTGATTTGTAGAGACACCTCGCCACTGTCCTTGCCGGCATCGAGGCTTTCGACAGACTGCAGTGGTAGGTGAACTTGCGATTCCATCACGCCGCAAGGTGCTTCCTGACGGGGCTCTAGCGTGAAGGGGAGTGGTGCTACCTCAGTTGGACGGGACAATTGCAAGTACGTCGCCTCGGTGTTGTCTTTTCCGATGATGAGCAGGCAGCAGCGGCCGAGGCGTTCCACATCGCTTCGCTGTGTCACGGCTGCTTCAAAGGAAAGGCCGCTGGCGTTCAGTACGAATGTGCCAACCGTCTCTGCGGCAGCAGATTTGTCGGCGGTGCGGCATGTCCACCGGGTCTCGTGGCTGCTTTTTGGCTCTGCATCGACCGTGAACGGGCTGTCCGCGGGAAGTAGCACGAGCTTTCCGACCAGCGGCAGCGGTGTTCCTTGCTTCAGAGCGACGAGTGTCGGGCCGGACTTCCTCGCCGCCGCAGCATCCTTGGCGGCATCGAGTAGCGAGTCCTTCGGAAGATGCTGTTGGGATTCAACTGCTTCCCTGACGGGTGCAAAGGTTGCTTCCGCTGCCTTCGTTGCGTCGTTGGTCCTGCTGACTGACGAGTCGGTTTTCGCGGGCGTGCTGGGTTTGTTGGGTTCCTGTGGACCAAGAGAGCTGGCTGCGACCGAATTTTGCGCAATGGGTTTTTGGGAGGAATCTTTCTCGGCCTCTTGACGAGGTGTCTCCCGGTCACCGCCTGCGATCGCTTTGGTTTCTTCATTTCTAGGAGGCTCACCCGGCCTGCCGGTCTCGTCCGACTGCGCTGTGCCCCCCTTATTGCTTTCGGTGTCCACGTCCAGCGGGTTTGTGGGGCTCCGATCACCAGCGTGCGAGCCATTAACCAGCTTTTCGTCGCCCTGATCCCGCGGAATGAGGGCCGCCACTTTCCGAATGACGCTTCCCTCTCCTCGAAGCTGGACATCGACGAGTAACCCGAGCAAAAAGGCTACCAGCAGGCCTGCTGCAACGGCTGCTGCCATGAGTGGGCTATTCCCGCGAGAGATAACTGAGTCTCGGGCCGTGTGTGGAAAGCCCGTCGCGCCGCCCAAAATGTCCGGTGGCCGGACCACAGGCGGCGGCTTCACCAGAGGTGGCGGCGCTGGTCGTGTCGTAGGCAGCGGTGCAGCGGCCTCACGCTGCACTGCCGGCACGGTGACGTGCGTGAACTCGCTTGAAGACCGACCTGATGGGCTCGGTGTGCCGGAGTCCCCCGGCTTCGCGGTGGCGGACTTCTTCCACGGTGTTTCGGCGAGCCCGCGAGCTGCTTGTACGTAAGGCCCGTCGTCGTCAGTTCTGGCCGGCCGAGTGACATCAATAACAGTGGCAGCACCCCGCTCCCGTGCTGCTTTTTCTTCGGCCGACCCCTCGGCAGCAACCTTCCACACGAAGCCAGCGTCTGCCATCGCGTGCGTTGTGAACGACACGCCCCAGCGCCTCGACGGCTCCATCAGAGCCATCGCCTCAGTTAAAAGAGCGACGGTGTCCACGCCCGCTGGGACAATGATCCACGTGGGCATGCCCTTCAGCGTGCGATCCACGAGCACACCCGCCCACCCTGCATCTCCGGCGGCTGCCTCCCAGGCGGTGCACTTCGCCGGATCACTAGGAGGAAAACGGGCCGGAGCTGCAGGGTCCTGCTCGCGAGGCTCATCCTCCCACCGGGATGCGAACCGCCCGTTTCCCTCAAGCCATTTCAATGCAGCTGCCGGTGAGGATCTCGCGGCGTTGCGAATCTCCGACGCGTCGCAGGCGACGTGGTGCGAAAGCTTATTCGACCGGCCGGAGTAATCGCTTCCCGCATCGACGGTCCGGCTGAACACGCTGAACTTGCCGGCCACGGAATCGATGACGGCGTGCGTGAGAATGACAGGATTTCGTGGATCCCCCTGCGGGTACAAATGGCGGTACCCGCTGAGTGCCTCCAGCCGTGATTGCAGTTCGGGATGCATGCCGCGCGTTCGCATAACCGCCGCGAATCCACTGCGGCCAGCTTGCAGCGCCCGCTTAGCGCTCGTGACGATCAATTCATAGATCACGACGCAGCAACCTCCCGGGGAAAGGCCGCCGCATCACCATCACTGCCCGATTGCTTCGCAGAGGGAACGAGGCCTGGCACGAACTGGCTCAACACGTAAAGGAGCGGCACGTCCACCCACATCGGCTTCAGCGAGCCGGCGCGATAACCGAGGCGTCCGTCGGGCATGCGTGTTGGCGGTCCGCCGGTAGCGCTGACGGGCATGTACAGGACCTTCTTCGGATCAACGAAACTCTCGGCGGTGGCAACGATGTTCGGGGTGTGCTGCCTCAATAACTCCCGAAGCTTCGCTGAGACCTGCTGAATCGTGTCGGCGCGAAGAATGCAGAACTTCCTCGAGGCATGCGGGGCCCATGGCTCAGGCAGCCGCTTGTCGCCGACAAGCTTCTGCCACGCATCAAATTTGCTGATGAGCACGATCAAGGGGCGATCATGCGTCGCTGTCATTGGAATTCCGCGATACGTCTTAACCCGTCTTGCTGCCTCCGCTAGCAAAACGTCCTGTCGGTCAACGCGGTCGGCAGTCACCTGCGCATCGTCGGATACACCTGCCAGCAATTTCCGGAATCTGGACTCCTGCGTTGGGTCGTAGACAAACAGCAGGCATCCGGATTTCGCCATATGCTGCGTGACAGGATTGTCCGGACGGTCAGCCCCAGCCTGAAAACTCTCGCCAGCGTTGTCGTAGAGGCAGAGCGTCCTTGAAACCTTGGAGGCATTCTCGCCATTCGGGTGCCCGTCGATCGGGCTCATTTGAAAAAAGAACGGCTTCGGATAGGCAATCGATTTCACGCCGAAGTCCACCTGCTGATACCAGTTGCCCGTCTCGCCGGTCTTGTCGAGACTGACGAGTTGATCCTTGCCGTCGCTGGCGAAGAGCACGTCTTCGTAGCCCTGCAAGATCGCGTTTGCTTCCGGGTCTGCGTCGCTGAAGTTCAGTGCGAAATCCCGTGGCAAGACTCGGCGTAAGCGATGCGTCATGGCGGCGAGCAAATACGATTTGCCACTTGACGGCGACCCAAATATCGAAGCAAACAAGGTCGGGCGTTCAATCAGGACGCGCGGAATGAGGAGATGGCATCGCGGACAAGCCGTCTGATGGCAGAGCCCTCCCTTGGGATCGATCGCCCTCCCATCGGGATGGAAATGCGTCGGCAGAAACCGACGCAAGGCCTGATCCCCCAACCGGAGGTCGCCGTATTGCTCCGGATGGGCCGAGACGTACTTGACGCGTTCCGGGGGAAACCGCTCCCAACAGTTAGGGCAAGTCACTTCCTGAACGAGGGGCATCGCTTCAAGCGTGGGCACTGGAACGGTCCTGTGAGGTCAGTTGTGTGATTGGGTGGCCGTCGAGCTCGCCGTTCATCACTGGAAGACAGTTCGCTTTTGGAGGGCTTGCCCCGACGGCGCAGGCAGTCGCCGTTCGATTTCCTTGCTCAGAGCCATCGCGTCGGCAAGAAGTTCTGCTGCCTCATCGCCGTCGCCGCCATGCTGCTGCAAAAGGGTGACCGCCTGGGTCACATGGTCGAAGGCCTTAGCAGGTTCGTTACTCTCGAGTCTCGCCCGAGCACTGGCGAGTTGCTTCGCCGCCTGATCAATCGCCTCGCGGTCGGAGAGCCCGGACGGCGGTCGGCCCGGAAGTGTGGGACGCGACTCGGAAGGCGAAGGTGGCAACGCAGGGAAATCCGCGTCGGGAAGCGGCGCTTGTGGAGCAGTATCCGCGGAACGGGATGCGGTAGGCTTGGTAGATGCAGAAGCCGGCGTCGATGTGTTCTCGGAATCACCCCGATCGGCCGCGGAGGCAGTCGATTCGTCTTCGCCTACGGCGGAGTCGGAGTATTCGGTGCCCGGCCACAGGCATAGAATCGCTCCCCCGCCTCCCCGCACCGCTACTGCAAGCCGTGAAAAGAATTTCCGTTGCTGTTCGCGTGATCTCTCTTGATCGTCGAACCAGTCGAGGCTCGCAGACCATCGGCCCTCGTCGTACTCGTCGAGCCATGACTCCATGCCGGCTCGCATACCAATGTTGGTGGCGCCGGAGCCGTCTTCGGGTGTCCCCATTCGGCCCGCAAGACTGTCCGGCTGGATGCGCTCGCGATCACCGACAATCAGTTTCACAACGCCTGCGTCGGCTTCGTTGGATGGGCCGCGCAAGAATCCTCGTAACACTTTGGGGTTTTGCTGCCCCATGTAGAACAGGATGTTGGCTCCCGATGTCGAGCCACAGAGACCGATCCATGCCGGATTCACGTCCTGCGATAGGTCCGGCATGCCTACTGCCGTCACAGGCTCGGGCTGTGGTGGTGCCGATTTGTCGGTATCGGCGGCGGTTACTAAGACGGCGCCCGTGATCGTAAAGGCACCGGCGGGCAACAGAATGATGGTGGGCCTGCGCCTCCCAAAATAAACGGGGAACTCACGGGGCTTTGCGTCCCACCCGTGAAGCGTCCGCCCCTCCACCGCGTTGTCGCCTGGGTCGCACAAGAGAACGACGTCTCGAGATCCGTCTTTCGATGGTTTCCAGCCAGCAAAAGCCACGGCGTGGCCAGACCGAGTTGTGGGCGAAGGCTTACCACTCGGCTTTGGCCGTGCAGGATTTGCGCTGCGCTGTGACGCGGGGCCAGGGCTTGTCGCTGCTGGTAGAGGGTCCTGTGGCGTGGGGGGTTGTGTAGGAGTGCGCGACTCTGGCTCCCCCTTTTCCGCTCCGGTTGTTTGCTTGGGCGTCGATGCCTCGCTATTGGGCTGTGCCTCCCGCGGCGGCGACTTCCGGGAGCACGCGAACGCGAGAAGGCAGACGCACGCCAGCAGGCCAACCCTCATGGTCAACGCTGGCTTGGTCGCTTGTGCCGGTAATGGCAAATAAGAGCTCAATTTATCCCGCGCAATGGTGCCGCGTTCGGGCCTGTGCGGAGCGGTAGACCCCTCGTACGCGGGAACCTAGACTACGGCACTCCGGTGGGGTGTGCAATCACCTGCCGGAGAGCCGCAGGGCAGGTTGCAGGTGGTGTCGCCGCAGCCTGCAGGCATGTCGGCGGCAGAGTTGCATGTGGCGGCAGCGTCGCCTGGTTCGCGTTTTTAAATCTAGTCCAAGAGCTGCGACCATTGGATCGACGTGCATAGGACGCCTGTGAAATGACCACCGAAATTGCATGCCCCGCATGTGGAGCCACGTACAAGTACCGCCCGGAGTTCGCCGGCAAGCGAGTTACTTGCTCACGGTGCAAGGAGCCCTTCGAGGTGACCGCGCCTGTGCAGGACGGCGGGGCTCGCCGAGGCCCGCCACCACCGCCGCCGCGCCATGTCGCAGCCCCTCAGGAGTCGGCCGCAGCCTCTTGGGCCGCTCCGCAGAACGAACCCTTTGAGGTGAAGCAGTCGGCGCGGGGCCAAAACTCGGTCGTTGACATTCTGGAATACACGCCGCTTCGCGGGTGCCAGAGTATGGGCATCGCGCAGTCGCTCTACTTCGCGCACCAGCAAGGCATGATGCTGAAGCAGGCAAGGATCACGCTCGACCGTGGTGGATGCCAACTGCAGGCAGGAATGCTCCAGTTTCTGCGTGGAGCTATCTCGATAGAGACGGACGTAAAGGGTGTTGGTGGTTTTCTTGCTGGGGCGGTCAAAGGCCTTGCGACTGGCGAAACTGCGGTGAAGCCGCGGTACTCGGGCACGGGCCAGATTTTTCTTGAACCCACATTCGGCCAAATGGTTGTCGTCAGGCTGGAAAACGAGCAGATGGTGATCGCTGACGGAATGTTCTATGCCGTCGAGGCGACAATCGCCGTCCAGACGACGTCGATGGCGTCACTCTCTGCCGGCCTATTCGGCGGACAGGGATTCTTTCAGACAACGCTGCGGGGAACGGGCTGGGTGGTTCTGGCCTTGCCGGTTCCTGAAAACGAGATTCTCCGGTACACGCTGACCGGACCGCACGACGAACTGAAAGTGGACGGCGCATTCGGCCTGCTCCGACGAGGCGACATCGCGTTTTCGGTAGAGAAATCAACGAAGACCTGGATTGGGTCTGCCGTGAGTGGCGAAGGGCTACTGCAGACCTATCGCGGGACCGGAGAGGTGTGGGTTGCGCCGACCATGGCTGTTTACGAGAACCTCCGCCTCGGCGGACTGCACGCAGCATCGGGGACAAACGGGAACGACGCAGCCAAGGCCTCGGCCGCCGGGAACGCCGCTAATGGTATCGCTTCACTTGTCCGAGCCTTTGCGGAATAGGCGACACAGGAAACGGGAGCATCTTCCGGAAGCAAGAGGGAACGCTATGGCTGATGAATGGCACGTATCAGTTGACGGTGCACAACGTGGGCCGCTGACATCCGAGCAAGTCCGATCGCTGGTTTCCTCCGGACGGTTGAAGCCCACCGACCACATTTGGAAAGACGGAATGCCCGACTGGGTGGCGGCTTCAACGGTGCGAGGATTATTTCCCCAGCAGCAACCAGTGCCCCAAAAAAGGGCAGGGCCTCCGCCGCTGAGTCCGTTTCCCGTAGTGGCGCAAGGCGCGGCAGCCCAAAGCGTGTCGCCACGTGCTAGCCCAGCGACCTTCAGTGAGGCTGCGACTCGTGGGTTTTCCAGGCTATTCGATTTCAACGGAAGAGCGTCGCGGTCGGAGTTCTGGTGGTTCTACCTTCTTCTGGTGCTCATCTGGTTGCCAGTGTTTTTCATGGCGGTGAACGCTGGCGTGCCGGTCGAAGCCATGCAGTTGCTCGGTTACATCTACTGGGCGGTGCTCCTTTCCGGCGTTGGTGCGAGACGTCTTCATGACACCAACCATTCGGGATGGTGGCAGTTGCTCATACTCACGGGGATAGGGGGCTTGGTGCTTCTTGTCTGGTGGTGCCAAAAGGGATCGCCGAATCAGAATCGCTTTGGGTGAACGGGACCTCCAGGCCCCAGTGAGGGAAGAGGAGCCGGGCGAAGCGAATAAGCCGAAGGCGGCCGCGAAGCGGTCAGCGAAGAAGGCCGCCACGAATAGGTCGTAAAGAGGCTGGTGCGGCATCGCAGTTTTGTTGACGTCGCCGCAGCCCGTCTCGCTATGAGCTTCAAGATCAGGGCTTGCGTCGAGCCGCCCGGGATTCCTCGCTCCACTTGTATGGTGGGCGGGTCGGCTTGCGGCCCTCGCGGGCCGCGGCGGCGGCTTCGTCGCGGTTGGCGAAGTCGTAGGCCCGAACGATTGTTGGGCGGCTGACTTTCATCTCCCGGGCCAGCCGGTCGAATCCTTCTCCTGCCTTCCGGCGGCGGTCGACCTCTGCCGCGATCTGCTGGTACTTGGGCACGAACGGCTTGCCGGGCTGACGGGGTTGGCGGCGGCGGCCGTCAACGCGGCCCGGCGGTCGCTTCCCGGTGCGGTGCAGGTGGAGAGCATCCCGAACGACCTCCGCCCCGACGCCGAGCGCGCGCGAGATTAGATCGACGCCCGACCCCGCCTCGGTCATTTCCACGATCTGCGGCAGCATGACCTCGTATTTTGGGGGCTTTCGCAGCGGAACGGTGACGTCGAGTCCGGGGAGTCCTTCCTCGCTGGGTATTGTCCAACGGTCACCATGCAGGAACTCCCACATGGTGACGGTTGGATCATCGGTCTTCGCCGCCTGGCCGCGGGCCAGCAGGGCCATGGCCGGGATGGCGTTGATCGTGAACCGAGCCATCATCTCGGGCCGAGCCTTCCCCTCGACCTTGCGGGCCTCGATGACGACGTCGCCCACGAGGGCCTTGAGCACCTGGGCGGCGATCCCGACCTCGGCCTGAAGTAGCTCACGGAGGTTGCCCAGGGCCGCCCTGACGTCCGCCTCCCGGACGCTCTTCACCCGGGGCCGCCGGCCGGCCCGCTGGAGCTCCTTGAGCCGCCCCCGCTTCGCCGCCAGCTGCCGGCCCATCTCCTCGGCCTTGGTCACGAGCACGTCGAGCTGTGTGACGTCAACCTTGTCGAGTCGGTCGGTGAGCCGCTTGAGCTGCCGGTCCTCGTTGGCGATCTCCTGCTCGAGCTTCTTAGTCGAGGGAATCGGCTGCCGGGCGATCCACGCCAGCCGGGCGTTCACCTCGGCCGTCAGGTCGGTGATGAAGTCGTCGGTGAACACGCTAGCCATGACGGCCCCGAGTACGGCGTCGTCGATGATCCGAGCCGACTTGTAGCCTTTGTTGGTACAGCCCCGGATGCCGTTATTGGCGTTGAAGCAGAAGAAGCTCTGGTACTTGCCAACCGACCGGCCGAGAATCATCGGGTTGCCGCAGCATCCACAGACCGGCCGGATCAGCACCTTCGGATAGAGGTCCGTGCGGTAAGCCTTCTTACGGCGATCCTTGGCCTTTCGGCCGAAGGACTCGGCGCCGAGGCCGAGCTTCTGGTGGACGGCGGCAGCCAGCTCGTCCGACAGGATCCGCAGGTGCGGCACGTCCCGCCAGATCCATTCTGACGTGGGCAGATGGATGACCTTCTTCTTGCCGGTCTGCCGGTCGGTCACCTGCCGGGTCTTGCGGAACACGTCCTTGCCGACGAGCTTCTCGCGGCCGTAGTGCTGGCGGACCCGGCTGTCAGACCAGGTCTGCTTGCCCCCGACTTTGTGCTCGTTGAAGAGCCGTGCCACATCGACCGCGCTCTTGCCTTCGTAGGCGATCATCTCGGCGCCCCGCCGCGTCCATTCGGCCGCCTCGGGGTCGATCTCCACGACCTTCTCGATCGTGTTCTTGTGGGTGATGATGAGGTTGCCGTCGGCGTCTTTCAGGTCCACGAGCCGGTAGCCGACGCCGGGCGGCTGGATGTTGTCGCCACGGCGGAAGGCGTCGTCCATGCCCCGCTTCACCTTGGACCTCAACTGCGTGATGAACGCCTCGTTCATCGAGCCAAGTACGGGCAGGAGCAGCGACGACTGGGGGTTTGCGCTGTCAAAACCGTCGCTGGCGCCGATGACGCGGACCCCCGTTTCGGCGGCTAGTTCCCCGAGTCGCAGCGACTCGATCGTGTTGCGGCTCATCCGGGAGAGGTCGTCGATCAGGAACCACGACACCCCGAACTCGTCACGTCGCTCGACAATCGTCTTGGCGAGCGTGTAGCCGGTGCGGCAGGCTAGTGTGCCGCTGACGGCGGCGTCGGCCAGCACGTAGCACCAAGGCACGAAGACGCCGTCCCGCCGGGCCCGGGTAAGGACGTTCACGAGCTGCTGGTCGAGCGACCGCGGGTTCGAGTTCTCGTCGCTGAATCGGAGGTAGGCCACGCCAAGATCGGTCCATAGGCGGGGCGTTCCCGCCGGCTGGAACGGCTCGGCTACCTGACTGCGGAACCGCCGCTCGAAGTCGTCGGCCATGGCCGCGATGGTCGCGGCGTCGGCCACCGGCACGACTGGGGAGCCGGCAAGCTCGGGCCAGAGTCGGGCTTGGGCATCGAGATAGGTGCGAGCCAGATCGATCAGACCCTGTCGCTCGGGTAGGCCGAAGTCAGCGCTCCGGACCCGGCCGCGGCCGGTCGGGGTGAGGGCAGGGGAGGAGGAATCGTCAAACGAAAAGGAGCCGGCTCCGCCGGCGTTGGAAATGATGTCCATGGTTGGTGTATCCCGCGGGGCGAACTGTTCGTTCGCCAACCGTCGGAGATACGGGCCGGGAGGCGGTCCCGTGGCGGCCGTTACGGGCCGTCACTTGGCCGTCCTCCCGGCAGCACCCTCGACCACCAACTGCAGCACTTCCTGCCCCTCGAATTCGAGGTATTCAGGGAAGATCGCGAGCGTGGCGATGTCGAAAGGGCCCCGGTTATAAGTGGCCTGTCGGGTGTCGCCCCGACATTACTTGCGGTATGAGGCTGCTCCATCCGGCAGCTGGGCTCGTGCGATCGCTGGCCATGCCATCGCCTCAACGGGCACGGGGTTCGACCGACGGCACCCCGCAACACGCCGGGGTGCCCTGAGTGTTGTTTGAACCGTCGTTGCCCGCACCAGCTGGCGCGGCGACGGGGTCGAACCGGCGAACTTCGCCTCCAGTCTGTCGTACGTGGTCGCCCGCCCCCGGCTCTTCTCGACCCGGTATCCCTGATCGTTCTTGGACAGATTGGCGACGACGAGTCCGGTGCCATGCCGCGGCTGCTCACCTGGTTCAACGGCCTCTACCCCGTCTGGCTCGTCGGCGTGGCGACCGTCGCATTCCTGCGGCCGCAGACCATGCTGTGGTTCGACACGCCGTGGATCTTCGGGGCACTGGCCGCGTCGATGCTCGGCATGGGACTGTCGTTGAGCCCAGACGACTTCCGCGGCATCCGCCGGCAGGCGCGGGCCGTGGCCTGCGGATTCCTCGCGCAGTACACCGTCATGCCGCTCACGGGATGGCTCGTGGCGCGGCTGCTCGACCTCGAGACCGGCCTGGCCGTCGGCATCATGCTCGTGGCGAGTTGCCCCGGCGGCCTGGCGTCGAACATGATCACGTACCTCGCGCGGGCCGACGTCGCGCTCTCGATCGTCCTCACGCTCTGCTCCACGGTGCTGGCGTTCGTGCTCACGCCGCTCTGGACGAGCCTGCTCGTCGGCGCGGCGGTGCCCGTCGATCCGGTCGCACTCTGTCTGTCGGCCCTGCAATTGACGGTCGCCCCCGTGGCGCTCGGCGTGCTGATCCGCTGGCGGGCGCCGCGGCTGGCCGATCGGATCGGCGCCTGCGGGCCGACGGTCGCGGTGGTGGCCTTCGTGCTCGTGACGGGCGGGATCGTCGCGGGCAGCGCCGACGCGATCGCGGCGAACATCGGGCGGCTGGCGCTCGCGGTCACGCTGCTGCACCTCATCGGGTTCGCGGCCGGCTACGCGGTGGCAAGGCTCACGGGCTTCCCCGAGGCCGTCTGCCGCACGGTGAGCATCGAGGTGGGCATGCAGAACGGCGGCATGGCCTCGGCCCTGGCCCGCCAGCACTTCGCCGCGCTGCCGCTGGCGGCGGCGGCGGGCGTGTGCAGCAGCGTGATGCAGAACGTCATCGGCGGCATCGCCGCCGCGATCTGGAAACGGCGGCCCCCCCACGCATGAGCCGGCGCGACGCCTACTCCTGGAAGTGCGACCGCCCCGCGGCGTTCCATGGCACCCGGCCCCGGGGCGCGCCCGACGCGACGCTCGGCGGCGCCCTTGGGGAGGAACTGCGGCGGCACTTCACCGCCACCACGGTCGCGCTCCGTCCGGGCCCCGGCCAAGGCAACCACCTCACCTGGATCGCCGAGGTTGACGGCCGGTCGCTCTTCGTCCGCGTGGAGGACGGGCCGGAGGGGGACGGCCATCTCGCGGTGGAGTCGGCGGTGCTCGAGCGGGTGCGGGAGGCCGGTGTGCCCACGCCGCGGGTCTTCGGCTGCGATGCCTCCCGCCGCCGCGTGCCCTTTGCCTGGCAGGCCCTCGAGCGGATCGACGCGCCCGACCTCAACCACTGGTTCCGGGAGGGCCGGCTCGACCACGACGCCGTCGCGCCGGCCATCGGCCGGGCGGTGGCGAGTTGGCAGGCGATCGTGCCGCGCGGATTCGGCGTGCTCGACGCCGGCCTCGACGGCGCGTGGCCGGCCTACGCCGACTTCTACCATCTGCGTCTCGACGAGCATCTCGACTTCCTCGTCCGGCACGGGCTGATCGGACCGGCGCTGCGGGACGGGATCACGGCCGAGATCGAGCGGCACCGCGCGCTGCTCGACCTCGACGGCGCCTGCCTCGTGCACAAGGACCTCGCCCTCTGGAACATCCTCGGCACCTCAGACCGGATCGTCGCGTTCATCGACTTCGACGACGCCGTGGGCGGCGACCCGCTCGACGATCTCTCGCTGCTCGGCTGCTTCCACGACGGACCCTTCCTGAGCCGGGCCCTCGCGGGGTATGCCAGTGTCCGCCCGCTTCCCGCCGAGCACCGCCGCCGGTTCTGGATGCACCTGCTCCGCAACATGATCGTGAAGGGGGTGATCCGCGTGGGCGCCGGCTACTTTCAGCGGGACGGCGGCCTGTTCCTCATCGGCCGCGGCGGCACCGGCGCCGATCTCCGTCGGTTGACGGTGGACAGGATCGAGCGGGCCCTGCGGGGACTGCGTGACGACGAAGGAGTTGATGCCCTATGAGCGATCCGGTGGACGAAACCCCGCGGGGTCCTGCTGCGGACGCGCTGCACGTGGGTACATGGCTGTCGCTGGGCTCACCCGTGGCGGCGGAGCTCGCGTCGCTGTGCGGATTCGACTGGGTGCTCCTCGACCTCGAACACGGCTGCGGCTCCGAGGCCGGCGTGCCCGACCAGCTGCGGGCCCTGCGGGGCGGCCCGACGCGGGCGGTCGTGCGGGTGGCGGGGCACGATGACGGCCAGATCGGACGCGTGCTCGACCATGGCGCGCAGGGCGTGATGGTGCCGCACGTGAACTCGGCGGTCGAGGCGCGGGATGTCGTCGCGGCGGCGACCTACCCGCCGCACGGCCGGCGGGGCGTGGCCCGCACCGTGCGGGCACACGACTACGGCTTGCGTGCGGTGGGCCCCCAGTCGCCACCGCTGCTTCTCGCGCAAATCGAGACGGCGGCGGCGGTGGCGGCGGCCGAGGCGATCGCGGGGGTGGACGGCATCGACGTGCTCTTCGTGGGGCCGGCCGATCTCGAGCGCGACCTGGCCGGCCGGCGGGAGGGCACCTCACCGGACTTTGAGGCGTGCGTGACCCGGGTGGCGGTGGCTGCCCGCGCGGCGGGCAAGGCGGCGGGGATTCTCGTCCGCGACCTGGCCGACCTGCACGCGCGACGCCGGCAGGGATTCAGCGTGATCGCCGTGCAGTCCGACGTGGGGATCCTGCGCGACGGCTTCCGGGCCATCGTCGCGGAGGGCCGCGCCGCCGACCGGGGGTGTTGACGGCGATCGAAAGCCACTGCCCCCGAGGCACGAGACGCCGCGGCCGGCACGCCACCGTCCGCCGCCTCGTCACCCGATGACCGTGTATGTGCCGGCCGCACGTTGATCACGGTCTATGCCGACAGCGAGGCGGAGGCCCTTGCCGAAGCCAACCGCAAGAACCCCGGATGGATGGCAATCAAGGCCGAGAAGACCGGAGGCGGACGGGCGTATCGGGTCACGATGGTCATGGAGTGACGATTCCCTTCGCCGCACTCCTGGCAGCCTTCTTGTGACTGTGGCCGGCGGTGTAGCCCCTGCAATTGTGGTCGTTGTCGTGCAGGGTGATCAGGTCGTCGATGGCCACGACACCCGGGTCGATGCCGTCTCGGCGAGCTGGCTCCGCAGGCGGCCGCGTGGGGCGGTGCCAACGTGCTCAGGACGCGGCGTTCCGGTTCCTCACGCTGGTGCTGATCGCGCTCGGCATGGCGGGCTTCGAATGCTCCCGCCTGGCGATGACACGGGCTCGCGGAGCACTCGAGGCCTTCGCCGGCGTCGCTGGCACGGACGCCGGCACGCCATCGGCTCGCGCCTCGGTTCCGTCGAGCCCGTTGCCTCGCGCGTGAATCGGGACGTTGATTCAGGTACAGTCCGAACGCTCTGCGAGAGGCGCCGGACACGAGAGGTCCGGCTCACCCGCCCCCCCTCCGCCACGGACCGTCATCATGCTCAAAGGGTATGCCGATCACTGGGGACTCGTCACGGGAGCCTCCTCGGGGATCGGGGCCGAGTTCAGCCGGCAGCTGGCCGCGAGGGGAATGCATCTGGTGCTGGTGGCCCGTCGTGAGGATCGCCTGCGGGGCCTCGCTGGGGAACTCGAGGCGGCCCACGGCACCCGCTGCGAGATCATCCCCGCGGACCTGTCGCAGCCCCATGCGGGCCGGGACCTCCTCGCCGAGGTCTCCCGTCGCGGCATCATGGTGGAACTGCTCGTCAACAACGCGGGATTCGGCCTCGTGTCATCCGTGGAGGAGACCGACGTCGAACGGGCCCTCGAACTGATTCAGGTCAACGTCACCGGACTGACCGAACTGACGCTTCTGATGGCGCAGGAGATGGTGCGGCGCGGGCACGGCGGGATCATCAACATCGGTTCGGTCGTCTCGTTCCAACCGGTGGGCTACATGGGTGTCTACGCCGCGAGCAAGGCCTATGTGCTGCACTTCAGCGAGGCCCTCTGGGCGGAACTGCGCTCACGCGGTGTCACGGTGACGGCCCTCTGCCCGGGTACGACGAAGACCGAGTTCTTCGACCGTTCCGGCGTGCCCGGCTGGGCCGAGCGCACCTGGTCGGAGGACGTGAAGACGGTGGTCCGTACCGGACTCAAGGCGTTTGACGCCCGCCGTCCATACGTGGTCTCGGGCTGGACGAACTACCTGCTCTCCCTCGCCGTGAGGCTGGCGACGCGGGCCACGGTGGTCAACGGGTCGATGTCGGTCTTCCGCCCACGCGTCGCGCGCCACTGAACGCCATGGATGTGCGTCACGAGCCGGCGGGATGATCGCAGGCGGGGCGATCCGGCTGGGTCCGCAGCGCGTCCGCGCACGGCGTCAGTATTGGATGGCGATGCCCGCGTCGGAGAAGAAGGGGGCGGCGTCGGGCGTGAGCCCCCAGCCGATGCGCAGCCCGATTTCGACGTTCCGTGCGATCTCGTAATGCGTGCCAGGGCTGAAGAAGGGCTGCGCCGTGTCGTCGACGAGGCCCTGCGTCGAGGAACCGAACCACTCGGCGTGAACCTCCCAGCGCCCGGTGAGGGGAATGCGGAGCACGACCGACGGCGTCCAGCGACTGAACCAGTTCTCGATGCCCTCGGAATAGGAGTAGCGAAGAGCCCCGTCGAGCCTCCACTCGTCCCAGAACTCCCACCCCGCGACGAGCGTCGCGACGGGGACCGTACCGAAGGCGATGTCGTAGGTGGGCGTCGCCCCCTCCATGATGAAGCAGCTGTCGGGAAGCCAGCCATCCTGATGGGACGTCGCCAGCTTGAAGCCATAGAGGATGCTCGATTCGTAGAGCGTGCTGCCGTCGAGCGTCCCCTCGCCGACCTCCACGCTCGTGACGACGTTGCCCTGTGAGCCGACGCCATAGTTGACGCCGAACCGGAGTTCGAACCACTCGTTCACGCCCTGCCGCAGGAGGAACTCCGGGTAGTTGTTCGTCGGCCGGCCGATGGAGTTGTCGATGTAGACGTGCGACGCCTCGATCAGGCCGCGGTTCGGACCCACGCAGTACGCGGACGGCGTGAATGCGTCGCGGTCGGCATCGAGTTCGAAGGCGATCGCCCCCGTCGAGAGAACGACCGCGGCAACCATCCCGGCGAGGGTGGTGCCGATGGAGAGGCCGAAGACGGGCAGAGTCGGGCTACGATGCAAGACGGCTGTGGCTCTGCTTCGGGGGCATCTCGGAAAGGTCGGACCTGCCGAACCACGACGAGACTCTTTCCGACGGAATCGGCAGCACTTGCCGGAATTGCCGCGTTGCATGGGAAGATGGGGATTCGGACGGGACACTCCGGACGAACGTGGTCGGCGACGCGGTCGCATCGGAGACGACCCCCCGTTGCGGCCGGCGCCTCGCAGAGGATCTCGAGATCGAGATGGCGAACGTGCCCGACATGCCGGCGGACGGATGGTTCATCGCCCGCAACCGCGAGCAGGATGGTCCCTTCACGGCCAAGCGGCTGCGGCAGATGGCCAGGCAGGGATGGCTCACTCCGGACGACCTCGTATGGCATCCCACGCTGCCGGCCTGGACGCCCGCACGCGCCATCGACGGGCTTTTCGGGACGTCGTGGTCACGGCTTCTCGGCGCCGTCATTCCCGGCCTGCGCGCGCCGGCCGCGCGGGCAGCGGTACCTGCGGGCCCAACCACTCCCGACGCACCACGTCGCCGATCGTCGCGACGACGAAGACCACGGCGCGGGGCGAAGGCGAACGCGGCGGGGATCGCGTGGCCCGAGGTCAGGCCGAGGCACCTGATCGCGGTCGCGGGTGTCCTGCTGGCGGCGCTCGGCGTGGCGTTCTTCACGATCGCCGCATCCCCCCTCGCCCGCGTGCTGTTCATCGGCGGCATCGCCACGACGGGTGCAGCCTTCATGCCGGAGATCACGCGACTCGCCATCCGGGGAGCACGTCTTCTGGAACGCATGCGTCACGAGGGAAACGAACGTCGGATCCGCGAGCAGGAAGGGACGCGTGAACGCCAGCAGGCGGAGGAGGAGGCCCGGCTGCGGCTCGCCGAGCAGCAGCGTGTGGCGGCCTCCTGGGCGACGCCGCCTCAGGCCGAGCGGGTGATGGTCGTGCGGGAACCGCGCGTCAAACGGTGGAACCGCTGGGTCGCGATGCTCCTGAGCGCCGTGATTCCGGGACTCGGCCAGGGCTACAAGGGGGAGGTCGCGGCGGGTATCGCCTGGTGCATGATCGTGGTTGCGGCATACACCGTCGTCACCGCGCTCGGCGTCGTGCTCCACGCCTGCTGCTGCATCGGCGCCGCGACGGGCGATCCCTGGACCGAGGAACGCACCTCGGTGGTGCGGGTATGAGTGCCACCCCCGGTGGGGCATGGCCGGGTTTTCCCGGTCGGTCATCCGGGGGGTCCTCAGGTTCCGACGCGGCCTGAATGCGAGCGGATCTGACGGCGGCCTGCGGGATCGACACCTGCGTTCGTGGCATGGCGAGGCCGGCCAACGGCCGCTGCATGGCGCTCTCCCCGGATGCCACACGGGTGGCCGTCGGCATGGCCGACGGCTCCCTGCGGGTCTACCCCCTGCACGCCTGACGGTGCCCCGGGCGATCCCATCGCACGCCGGCCGGTCGCGATCGCCCCGCGGGCGGGCGGTCACCGGGCTTCGGCCGGACGTCCCGCACGAGCAGCGGGCGGCGCCGGAGCCGCCATCGGCGGCGTCTCGTAGAAGCGTCCGTCGTCGACCAGCCGCGGATCGCCGGTGCGCTCGAGCTCGTCCATGAGCCGGTCCTCCAGGTCGGCGAGCACGTCCGCGTAGGCCGGATCACCGGCCACGTTCGTCGTCTCGTGCGGATCCTTCACGAGGTCGTAGAGCTCGTGCCGGGGCCGCTTTCCGTAGACCCACTCGAAGTGCGCCCGCCACGGATCGCCGTGCCTCGCGCGCACGAGCCATGCCTTCGCGGGGCCCGCATCCTCGTCGGGCAGCGTCACGAACGTCTCGGTCTCGAGCTCCCGTTCCGTCGGCTCCGACGGCCCGGCGAGGCGGTAGGGATCGCCGAGCGGCCAGCGGTCCGGACGAAAGTTGACGATCAGGGCGTGCGTGGAAGTGCGGATCGCCCGCTGCGGATACGGCTTGAAGTCGGCGCGTGCCATGTCGACGTGCCGCTCCCGGCCGGTGAAGACCTGCGATCGCGTCGGATCGACGAGCCCCGAGGCCTCCGCTCCGAGCACCGGCCAGAGCGTGCGGCCGGTCATCACGGCCGGCACCGGCAGGCCCGCGGCCTCGAGGAACGTCGGCGCGAGATCGGTGAGGCTCGTGAGATCGTCCACCACGCGGCCGCCGCGCACGCCGGGGCCGGTGATCGAAAGGCACACGCCCGTGCCGAAGCCGTAGAGGTTGCACTTGCCGTGGGGAAACCCGGGCGGCCCGTGGTCGCCGCTGATCACCACGAGCGTGTCGTCGCGCAACCCCGCCGCGTCGAGCTCGGCGAGGATCGTGCCGATCGTGGCATCCCAGGCCGCGATCTCGCCGAGGTAGTCCGCCACGTCCTGGCGCACCTCCGGTACGTCGGGAAGATGCGGCGGCAGGCGCCCCTGGAGATCGTCGGGATCGATGCCCCAGAGCGCCTTCCCGCTCCCCTTGACCCACGGGCGATGCACGTTCGTCGGCCCGAACCAGAAGAAAAACGGCGCCTCGTCCGGCCGATTGGCGAGAAACTCGCGAAAGGTGTCGCGCGCCTCCGCGAGGATCTCGGCCTTCGCCTCCTCGATGCCCCTGCCCTTCTCGACGAGACGTGTCGCGTGCTGCGAGAACTGGTTGATGCGTCCGCCGGGCGTGGCGACGGCATGCCGCCGCTCGAACGGCGCGTTGGCCGGCGAACCAGGCCCCCAGACCTTGTGGGCGTAGCCGAGGTGGTAGCCGGCCTGCTCGAGGAGTGGCGGAAAGCTCGGCAGGGTCGCGTCCCACACGGCGCCCCGCAGGATCGACCCGGTGCCGGTGCGCCAGAAGTGCTGCCCGGTGAGCAGGGCGCTCCTGCATGGCGTGCACGAGGGGGCGCTCACGTGCGCGCGGCGGAAGATCACGCCCTCACGTGCCACGGCGTCGAAGTGTGGCGTGCGCACGACGTCGTTCATGCCGCCGGGGCCGTCGAGGGGCGCGTAGCACGAGGCGTAACGTCCCCAGTCGTCGGCGAAGAGGAGGAGGATGTTGGGGCGTGACTCGGCAGCGTGGACCGACGCTGCAACCACGAGCGCCATGCCGCAGACGACCGACCGCCACACGCGACGATGCCAGGGGCGCCCGCTCGTCATCGATCTCGTCTCCTGCGCGACGCGACACCGCCCGGGCCGCTCCGCGCGGCCGGGCCGGCCGTCAGTACTTCGGAAAGATGGCGGGGGTCGGAAACCGCTCTTCGGCGCTCGCCGAACCGTCGTCGAGGTATTCCTCGCGGGGCACGTTGACCTGCGGCCAGAGTCCGAACCCGGGGTTCACGCGCACCGTCCTGCCGGGACGAATCCCCTCGATGATGAGGTCGGTCTCGACGCGGATCTGGATGCCGCTGCTGCCGAGCGGGGGCTCGCCGGGCGTCCTGACGACATCGAGGATCGGCCCCCGCGAGGCCATGTGCCCGGGGCCGTAGGCGCCGTGCGTGTGCTTCAACGTGCTCTCGACCGCGTTGACGACGGCGGTCCCGCCCTTCTTGAAGTCGTCGTACAGCGAGGCATCCATGCCGCCGAAGAGGGTCGCCGTGAGAATCGCCCGGCCGAACGTGCCGTACTCCACCGCATCGACCCGCGCCGGCATCCACCGGCTGCGGATGAAGGCCCGGTGCACCGCGCGCTGCTGCTCGGCGGCCCGCTCCATCGCGGCCTCGTCGAGCCAGATGTCCGACACGTGAAACTGCGTGAACACCCCGTCGCGGGTGGGCTTCCACGTGATCCCGAGGAGAACCGGCCGGCCCTCGAGCGTCCGCTTGCCTTCGGCCGGCCATGCCCCGTCGGCGATCCACTCGCCGACGGTGAGGCGCTCGCGGCCGCGCCACAGCCGCGTCGCGGCGTCGAAGGAGAACGTCTCCCCGCCCGACGTGCCGGCCGCGGCCGCATCACCCGCCTTCCCCGGGCCTCCGTCCCGCGGTTCCCGGCGGGCGACGAGCGTGCCCTGCCCGTTCTTCACGTCCACTTCGGCGAGCTTCCAGACCAGGCCCTCGCGCAGGCAGTGGCTCGGCTCGTCCTCGAGGAGGAGCACGTGGTTCTCCGCGGGCGCGATGCCCGAGCCCCGGTTGTGGTTCGCGTCCTTCGTCTTGTTGTCGACTGGCAGCACCGGCACGGACGAGATCGTCGGATCGGGCGGGAGGAAGGCGTGCACGTGGAGCACGGTGCCGAGCGGAATGTCGCGCAGGTCCGCGGGCGCTCCGTGGGAGCGCACGATGCCGTAGGGAAGCATCGCGAAGGGATGCGGATCGTTGCGGAAGAACATCCCCGAGCCCTGCACGCGGACGCTGCCGCGCCGGTTGGCGTGATCCACGAAGACCAGTTCACCCCGGTACACGTGCGCCTTAGAGAGCGGCGGAAACGTGCCGGGCTCCGGCCGGAACGGCTCCTCAGCCCCCGTGACGGCGCCCGTGACGGCACCCAGGGCGAGCACGATGGCCAGCGCCGACACACGGCGGCGATCGGCAACGCGTGTCATAGCTCGACCACGCCGGTGCTGTCGCCGAAGCGATCGATCTCCACGCCCATCTTCTGCCCCATGAGGAGCAGGAGGTTGCTCATGTGGGCGCCGGGATTCGCCGGGCGGCTGCAGAGCGCGTAGTGCTCGCCCGGCCTGTCCAGCTGGTAGCCCTGGAAGTGTCCCTGGTTGAAGTCGAGGTGGCTGCCGTGCTTCAGGCCGAGACCCGCACCGCCGGCGAGCACCAGCGGCAGGTTCGCATTGCCGTGGCTGTGGCCGTACGACATGCCGCTGCCGAAGAGCGCCATCGTCGTGTCGAGCAGCGGCTTCCCGTCGTGATCCCTGGTGTCCGTCAGGCGCTGGAGGAAGTAGCCGAACTGCTCGATCGCGAAGGTGTCGTACTGCGTGAGCTTCTCCATGTAGCCCGGGTCGCCACCGTGGTGGCTCAGCTGGTGCCGCGACTCGGTGATCCCGATTTCCGGAATGGCGATCGCGTCCCCCTCGCCTCCGAGACTGAAAGTCGCGACCCGCGTCACGTCGGTCTGGAAGGCGAGCACGATGAGGTCGTAGACGGTGCGGAAGTAGTCGCCCGCCATGGTGGCGGCGATGTCCCGATTCGTCCGCGTGCGGTCGGCGTCGGAGATCGTCGGCAGCGGCGTGTCGAGCCAGGCGTCGGCCCGCCGGGTGCGGATCTCCGCCTCGCGCACCGAGGTGAGGTATTGGTCGAGGCGGCCCTTGTCGACCGCCCCCATCCGGCTCTCGAGCCGGCGGACCTCCGCCAGATTGGCATCGAGGACGCTGGCCTTGCGGCGCAACGCCTTCCGCCGGACCGCCGTGCCCCCCTGCGGTTCCTCGAAGAGGGCCGCGAACATCTCGCTGCAGCGACGCATCGCGGGCAGCCGCACCCCGTCGGCCGTCCAGGCGAGCGAGTCCTGCGTGATGGCGATCTCGATCGACGGGTGACGGGTGTGCTGCGCGGTGACCTCCGCCATCTTCTGATCGATCGAGATCGTGTTGCGGTCGGACGGTCCCAGCTTCCCCCCGGTGAGCCAGACGGAGATGCAGTTGTGATGGTGTGCCAGAGCCCCCGGATGATGGAGGCCGCTGATGGGCGTGATGACGTCACGGTGCTTCTCGAGAGGCTTGAGCGATCGCGAGAAGTCGTAGTCCCGGCCGGGCGACGTGATCTGGTAGTTCAGCGAGTGGACGCCGTTGGCCAGATAGACGAAGGCGCTCCGCTTCGGGGCGGCGGTCGCCTCGGCCGCACCGAGTGGCGTCATGCATTCGAGCAGCGGCAGGGACACGCAGGTGCCCATGGCACGCAGGGCGTGACGGCGGTCGATCCGCCAGGACTGCGGGAGAAAGTGGGCCATGGACGTGCTCCTCGGCGGGGGTGTCAGCGCTTCCGCATCAGGTCGGACAGGGCCACGGCGCGGATGAGATCCCGGACCCGGTAGTCGGTCTTCTGCGCCTCGGCCGCGATGGCCGAGATGTCGTCGCGGTCGTCGATCGTCAGCACGCGACGCAGCGCGTAGGTGCAGACGTGCTCGATGAAGGCGCGGGCGACCACGTCGCGGTCCTCGAGCAGGCGTCGCTTGAATTCTCCCGCATCCCGGAAGGTCCGTCCGTCGGGAAGCGCGCCGGCCGGATCGATCTCGGGGTCGTCGCCGGTGCCGGCGGCGACCTTTTCCCGCGTGCGCCACTGCCCGATCGCGTCGTAATTGTCCCACGCCAGCCCGAGCGGGTCGATCAGCGCATGGCAGGCGGCGCAGTTGGCGTCGTTCCGGTGCGCCTCGAGTTTCTCGCGGAGGGAGGCCTTGGGGCTCTGCGGCGGATTGGGCTCGATGGCCGGCACGTTCGCCGGCGGCGGCGGGGGCGTTCGGCCGAGGATCGTCTCGCTGATCCAGACGCCGCGATGCACGGGGCGGTGACGTGTGCCGTCCGACGTGAGGCCGAGCACCGCGCCCATCGCCAGCAGGCCGCCGCGATGATCCCCGGGCCCGAGGGCGACCCGCTGAAATCCCTCCGCGTGCGGCTCCGTCAGGCCGTAAAAATCGCAGAGCCGGGCGTTCGCCATCGTCCAGTCGGAGTCGAGGAACGCGTCGATCGGCAGGTTCCGCGCCACCATCTCGCGGAAAAACTCGACCGGCTCGGAACGCATGCTCGTTTCGAGCCACGCGTCATAGGCCGGATAGAGCTTCTTGTCCGGCGGGAACATGCCGACGCGATGCAGCTGCAGCCACTGCCGCGCGAAGTCGTCGACGAAGCGGTCGATCCGGCCGTCCGCCAGCATGCGGTCCACCTCCTCCGCGAGTCCCGGCCCCTCGAGTCCACCCCGTGACGCGGCCGCGAAGAGGCGCTCGTCGGGCATGGAACTCCCGAGCGCGTACGAAAGCCTCGATGCGAGCTCCCACGGCGTCAGCCGGTCACGCGGCACGGGATCGCCTTCGACGAGGTAGATGAAGTGTCGCGAGGTCAGGACGCCGTGCAGCGCCGTGCGGTACGCGTCGCGCATCGCCTCCCCGGCTTCGCGTTCGGCGCCGTAGTCCTCCAGGTACCCGACGAGCTCATCGGGGCGCACCGGTCTGCGCCACGCCCGCTCGGCGAATCGACGCAGGTGTTCGGCGACCACCTCGGGCGGGGCGTCGTCCGGCGGCAGCACGTCGTGGCGCCGGCCGCGCTCCTCCTCGGTCTCGAGCGGCCCCTCCCACTCGATCCAGTCGAGGATCACCGTCGAGAAGAGCCCGTTGCCCTCGTCGTCGAACATCTGCGGCGCGTTGGGGTTGAGCAGCAGCGTCTCGCTCGAGTGCGTGAAGATGTGGCCGCCCCGGCTGGAGAGGGCGTTGCGGAACGCGGCGCCCGCCCGCCTGTCCACGACGTGGGTGGCCACGACGCAGAACTCGAGCGACGTCGGCATCTCCAAAAACACCTCGCACTCGATCACCTGCGGGCTGTCCTCGGGCGCCGTGAGGTCGAACTCGACGAGTGCGTCCACGGTCTCCTCGCCCGTGCGCCTGCCGATGCTCAGGTGGGCCGGCTGCCCGCCCGGTGGCCGGATGCCACTGGCCTGGAGACGCATCCGATAGAGACCGCTGTGCTCCGGGCCCGTCCGCCCGAACCAGTGCGGCGCGAGGGCGCTCTGGACGCTGCCCGGGAAGAGCAGGGAGCGCAGCGGCCGCTTGATCCCGAACCGGTCGAGTGCCTCCTGCTGGGCCTTGCCGCCGCCGTACCGCAGCTCGGCGGCCGTCTTGCGAACCGTGCGCGACTCCCGGGGGGTGGCGGGGAAGGCGCGATCGAGCACGATCTCCGCGGCTCGGTAGTAGCGATCCACGTGCGACGGCGACAGCGACAGCTCGGAACCGATCCGTTCGTAGCCGTGCCACCGCGTGTCCTCGTTCAGCTCACCCGGCTTCGTCGGGTCGTAGCGGACGCCGAGCAGGTCGTGGACCGTGTTCTGGTACTCCGTCCGGCTGAGTCGGTAGTGCGCGACGGCCGGCCGCGCGGCCATACGCGTCGCCCGGCCTTCCCGGATCCGTGCATCGAGACTCGTGACGAAGGCGGCGATCTCGTCCCGGGTCGGCTGCGGCTCGGGCTCCGGGGGCATCTCCCCGGAATTCACGCGCTCGATCACCTCCGCCCAATGATGCGTGTCGGCACCCGCGGCAAAATCCCGCGACAGGCTGTCGATCCGCAGGTCGCCCTCCGTCTGCCCGGGCCCATGGCACCGCAGGCAGTGCCGCGTGAGGAAGGCGTCGAACGGCTCCGCCGCGCGGATCACCGACGAAGCTCCTGCGGCGACGAGCAGGAACGCGGCGACGACGCGGCCGGCGGCGGGGACAAGTCGGGGGGCACGCATCACGGTCGCCCTCGCGGCAAGGCGGCTGCCGCCACGAACTCGAATCATACCAGAGCGTGGGGCGTGTCCCCCACGGCACGGGTCGTGTCCGTGAAGTCGCCAATTCGGCCGCCGGCGCCGCCCGCGTGCCGCCGGTCCGGGGGGAAACCTGCCGTCGGGACGCCGCGTCAGTCGGCGTTGATTGAATACACCGTCGACGGCCCGCGGCGGAGGATGCCGACGTACTCGTACCATTCCTTGACCAGAGGATTGGGCTGCGGCATGTCGGCGGAGGCGAGCCGCACCTCGTCGTAGCGGTCTCCCCAGTAGCCTCGCAGGTCGATCGCCGCCAGCCGCTGGAACACGATGCGCGATGGGCCGTCGTCGGTCTCCAGGTCGAAGAGCTCGCGGTCGGTCGCCGTGCTGCGCGACATGGCGATCGAGCAGGTGCCGGTGATCCGCACGAGGCTGCTGGTGACGTTCATGCCGTCCTCGGTCGGGTTCACCACCGTCAGCGACGCCATGCTGATGCTCGAGCTCGTCGCGTCGAAGCCGTCGTCCCCCGCGTTCGTGCTGGAAACGTCGCGGACCCGCCATTCGTTCGGGCCCACACCGACCAGGGTCATGGCGTTGATGTCGTCTTTGCTGTCGCCGTCGCCGCCCCGCGGGTCGGGGCGGCCGAGGTAGGAGCAGTCGATCCGGGTGGCGATGAACGACGAACTGCGGACGCCGACGCCCGACCGGCTGCTGACGTTGTCCATCGAGGCGGTGCGGAAGGCCCCGCAGAAGAACACGCCGCCATTGAGCGCCTGGGTCGCCGGCCTGTCGGTGGCGTCGGAGGCGGCGAACGACACGGAGCCGGCCCGGAGCCGAGAGCCTGAGTCGAAGATGAGCGCCGCCGAGGTGAGGTTCCTCCCCGTCACGTAGCCGTTGCGGATCAGCACCTGCACGCCGTCCTCGATCGTGAGCGTCGTGCCCTCGGTGACGTGGACCTCCGTCGTGATCACGTAGGTGATCCCGGCCCGGAAGGTCGTATTCCGCGCGATGTCGGCCGACACGTATTCGATGGTGCCCCGGTACTCGAGCGGAATGCCCCGGCTGCCCGTGGTGGGGAGGCTCGTGATCGCGGGCGTGCCGGCCGCGGTGCGGATCGAGGCCCCGGGCGGGAGCAACAGTGAGCCGCCGAGATCGACGAGGGTGCCCTCGTTCACGTCGCGGCGCAAAGGATAGGAAAACGTCAGCTGCCGGACGTTGGTCCGCGGGGCATCCACGGGAAGCGTCGCCAGCTGCCGCACGCCGCCGATGAAGAACGGGAGTTGCGGCGACTGCCCTGACACGGTGACCGGCTCGGAATAGTCGACCGTGATCAGGAGGGCGTTGCTGAACGGGCGGTCGATGCCCGCGGAGCGGGCGGCCACTGCCAGCACGGCGGACGGGCCCGTCGCCGGGGAGGAGAACGCGGCCACGGCGGCATCGACGGCGGCATCCGCCACCGGGCCGACACGGAACACGAACGTCACCGGCTGCGACGACCGGACGGTCTCGACGCCACCGATCGAGAGCAGTCCCGTGAACGCATAGAGACCAGGCGTCGCGCCCGGCTTCGTGAACCGGTCGGCGACGCCGCCGGTGCCGATCGTGACGGCGATCCGCCGCTCGAGCGGCTGGCCGTCGGAGGCGGCGATCGTCATCGTCCGGCGGATCTGTCCCGTCTGCGGGGGCACGGCACGGTCGGTCAGCTGTCCCACGCGGAGGCCGAAGCCCGCCACCGGCACCGCGCCCAGCTGCAGGTTCACCTCCAGACCGCGGGGCACCGGGCGGAACACCGGCTCCCCACCCCGGCCATTCCAGGTCGTGAGGCCGGTGAGCACCTCGAGGTTCACCGTCGCGCCGAGCGGCACGTTCGCGACCGAGATCGGCAACTCGGTGCGGAACTCCCGCCCCACCGGCGCGAAATCGCGGGCCACCGCCCGGGTGTTCACCGCCACCGCCTGCGTGTCGCCGAAAAGCGTGTCGTCGTACGGGACGACCGTCGCGAGAACGGCGGAGGCCGACTGCCGGATCGTCGCCGTGTTCGTCGTCGTCGCCGTCCACATGGCGGCGGCTTCCGGCGCAAATCCGGGTGCCGACGGGGGCATGAACGTGTCGGCCGCGAGATACTGACGGGCCTCGAGCCGTTCGCAGCCGGCAAGACGTCCGCCCGTCGCGCGGCGACGACTCTGACCGCGACGTCGATGGTCGAATCGGTCACTCATCGTCGCGACCGTCACTTCTTGATGATCTTGCGCGGAGGCTGCCGGCGAGCGGTCGTCGTCGCACCGGTCGCGTAGAGCGTCATGCCGTTGTGCGAAGTCCCGCCCCGCGTGGCGTTCATGCCGCGGCCGTCGACGGTGGCATTCGGTCTGCCGCCGTAGGTCGCGAAGGCGAAGACGTAGTCTCCCCGCTGGCGCTGCGTGCGGGTCACCGCACCGATCGAGATCGGCCCGATCGTGGAGCCACGTGCCGACCGTGACCCGATCTGCACGTTCTGCGACAGGCCGGGCAGCGACCCGACCTGGAACCCGCCCGCCTGCACGAGCGACGGCAGGCCACCGTCGAGCGTCAGCACGCCCCCGACCGTCAGCGTGCCGAGCGTCTGCGTGGTCGAGGCCTTCAGCGAGAGGTTCCCGTCGACCTCGATCGACCCCATCGTCGCGACCGTGGCGCTGAGTTCGAGGTTGGCGGTGGCCGATCCGGGCGAGCCGACGACGATCGAACCCATCGAAGCGGCCGTCGCCGTGAGCTTGACGATGGCCCCGCTCGGAGCGTCGACGAACGCGAACGTGCCGAGGGCGCCGCCGGGCGAATCGAGCGTGAGATCGAGCGACGCGCCCCCCGTCACCGTGATCGGGCCGATCCCCGGAGCCGACGCGACGCTCGCCCGTGCGGCGACCGGACCGGCCGCCCGCACCACGACCGGCTGGCCTGCCACGATGAACACGGCCCCGAGCGTCGGGCCCACGATCGTGATCGAGCCGATCCCGGTCGCGGCGGTCCAGGTCGACGTCACGATCGCGTAGCCGAGCGTCGCTCCTCCCGGCACGGCGGACTGGGCGTTGACCACGGTCACGTTGCCGATCGCACCACTCTTCGCATTGAACGTGCTCAACGCGACCGCGTTGACTCCGCGGAGCGCGTCCGCCTCGAGCCGCACGCTGATGTCGCCGATGCTCGAGCCGAGGAAGGCGGATCCGGTCACGCCGCTGGCGTTGCGGCCCGGCACCCGGACGGTGATCGCGCCGATCGGGCCCTTCTGCTGCGTGTCGGCGGGGGAGAGCCAGTCGAAGTCGGCCGTGAAGATCGACGCCGTGATACCCGCGCCGACCGAATCGACGGTGATGTCACCGATGCCCGCCGCCGAGATGAACGACGACGTGTTGATGCCCGACGGCACCAGCGTGAAGTTCTGGGCCCGACCGGTATTCACCGTGATGTCGCCGATCGTCGACGTGTAGAGGTTTTGGTCGAGGTCGGGCACGTTGGCCAGGAACGTGCTGAGCGTGATGCCGCTGGCGCCGCTGGTGGTCACCGTGATGTCGCCGATCGCCCCGGCCGTGCCGGCGAGGAACGACGAGTTCTCGATCCCGGTGCCGATGCCGGCCAGCGACTGGCTGCGGTTCCGCACCCGGATGGTGCCGATCGCCCCCGTGTTGTCGAAGTTGCCCCGGCCGTCGTACACCGACGTCTTCGCGGTGAACGTGGAGCCGAAGATCGCGTTGCCCCCCTCGACCGTCTGCACGTCGACGTAGAGGTCGCCGATGTTCGCCGCCTCGAAGGTGCTCTCGACGATGCCGCTGGAGTCGATGAGGTTGCGGCCGGCGGCCACGACCGAAATCCCGGCGATGGTGCCCTTCGCAAGCCACGGTCGGGTCGATCCCGCGGGCTGGGGCGTGTAGTCGCCGTCGGAGTCGGCGGTGAAGATCGACCGGACGATGCCCCCGGCGCCGCTGCTCGTCACGGTCACCTGGCCGATGTCGCCGATGGCCGTGAACGTGGTGCCGACGATCCCGTTCGAAAGGTTGTTGGTACCCGCCGCGGTGGCGGTGATCGGGCCGATGTTGCCCATCGGGTCGAAGGCCTCGACGTCGGGCGGCGGGTTCGACGGTGGCAGCGGCTTGATCTTGCCCGGGGCGGTGAAGATCGCGTTCTCGATCGCGTTGCCCCCCTTCGTCGCCTCGGCCGTGATCCCGATGAAGTTGCCCCGGCTCTGGAACTCGCCGCCGAAGATCGCCGTGTTGTTGAACGCCTTCACGGTCATCTGGCCGATGTCGCCTGAGGCCTTGATCTTGGCGTCCTGGATGCCGTACCCGTTGAGCGACCGCACGTCGACCGTGATCGAGTCGATGCCCCCGCTGAACGCCCGGATCTCGCCCCCCACCATGCCGTTGCCGTCCGGCCCGCCGTGCACCGTCACCGCGATCGGACCGATCGATCCGGCGTGCACCTTCGTCTCGTTGAAGGCATCCTGACCGTTGGCGTTCGCCGAGAGCGTGATGCCGGCGATCCGGCCGTTGCCCGCGTTCTCCTCGTCGAGATCGGTGGCCTGGAACCGTGATTCCGACACGCCGTATCCGCTCTTCGCGCCGCCGAACGCCTTGATCTGGCCGATGCTGCCGTAGTTGGCGTCGTACGAACCGCGGAGGATGCCCGTGCCGTCGGTCACGGAGATGCCCGTGATGGAGGCGATGCTCTTCATCGCCACGACCGTGACATCGACGAGTCCATCGAGCCAGCCGTCGCCGGTGACCGCTCCGATCGAGCCGTCGCGATGCTCGGTGGTGATCAGCGTGTTGTCGATGCCGGCGGCCCCGGCCCCGCGCCCGTAGACGTCGCCGATGCCGCCAGCGCCTCGCGAGACGAAGTTCGAGTCGACGATCCCGGCGTTGATGATCTCGCCGTATTCGCCGAACGAGATCCCCGTCACGCCCGCGATCCGGCCCCCCGCCTCGAGCTTCACCCGCTCGAGGCCGTAGCCCACGTGGGTGCGGCCGTCGATCTGGCCGATGTCGCCCGCGGCGACGATGCTCACGTTCTGGAGGCCGAAGTTGCCGATGCTGCCGAACGCGGTGACGGTGCCCACGTTGCGGGCGGCCACGATCGAGACGTCCTGCATGCTGCCGTCGACGATCGTGATGGCGCCGACGTCGCGGGCCCGAATGTCGCACAGCTCGATCCCACCCGCGCGGATGTCGATGGGCCCGAGATCACGACCGGCCACGAACGACGTGCCGAGCATGCCGGCATAGAGGGAGAGCGGCCCGATGTCGCTGCCGGCCTGGACCGACACCGCCTCCAGGAAGCCCGCCCGCGACGTGATCGCGCCGATGCTCCCCGCGCGAGCGAGCATCGGCGCGAGGATATTGCCCGCCGCGGTGACGGTGCCGATCGATCCCTCCGCCTGGAAGAGCCCCTCGATCCCACCTGCGATGCTCTCGATGTTCCCGATGCTGCCGCCGGCCGAGATCGTCAGATCGTTCTCGGCCAGGCCCGTGATCTGGTCGAAGACGAGGACGTTGCCCACGTCGCCGGCGGCGCGGATGTAGCCCTCGAAGCCGCCGACTGCCGCGTACACGTCGCC
>Ga0214917_10000559_pt1 | contig 48747 bp, 48 predicted proteins | sample LL_1208_BB_MetaG_FD_177983 | JGI IMG/M metagenome (GOLD analysis project Ga0214917, IMG submission 177983) | Freshwater microbial communities from Lake Lanier, Atlanta, Georgia, United States - LL_1208_BB | ecosystem: Environmental > Aquatic > Freshwater > Lake | place: USA: Georgia | collected... | reverse complement strand
CTCGTGGGCTACGTCCCTTGGCATCGATTGCAAAATGAACTGCACCACTGATTGATTCAGAAAGTTTTTCTAAGTCGCTGCCACCCGCACCGATTGTGATAACCCGAGCACCGCGACGACCAGCTTCGGCAGTTGTACTGAGGGTTTCCTCAGTCATACCTGAACAGGAAACTCCAATGACGACATCCATCGGTCCAACCCAGCCGGGCAGGCTGTGACTTCGTTCACTAACAATCGGTACAGGTGTTGACTGGCCAATGACTGCCCGCAATACGTCTCCACCAACGCCAGAACCACCTAATCCTGCAATCAGAATATTTCGAGGCTGTTCGCCTTTGGTAACATCAGCAATCTTGGCACGATCGATATCGGAAACCGCTTCCCGCATTTGAGCTCCGGAACTGGCAACTGCGGCCAACATGTTCGCTGGGTCACCAGCTGACAAACCACCGATGTCATCTAGCAACAGGTCATCAATCATAGAATAAAGACTACCCGACCATCATTGACAAAACGGAGTCCCGAACGGTTTCCATATTTTGCACATCTTTAGCTTCAACATTTAATCGAAGTAGCGGCTCGGTATTGCTCGAGCGAACGTTGAACCACCAACCATCGCCAGAAACTGTCAGGCCGTCGAGCTCATCGATTTCGCTTCCCTGCTTGATCGCCGTTTCTTTGATTCGCACGATCACAGCTTTCGCATCTAAGACTTTAGTGTTTATCTCGCCACTCATTACGTAACGCAAGTAAGGCTTTAGTAAGTCACTCAATGTTGTTGACTCTGAGGTCTCGCCGAGAGCAGCTAAGGCATGCATAGCCGCCAACATTCCTGAGTCAGCTTTCCAGAAATCACGGAAATAAAAGTGTCCCGAATGTTCACCACCAAATATTGCGCCAGTCTCAGCCATAGTCGCTTTTATAAATGAATGGCCAACGCGAGTGCGCACTGGAGTGCCACCGTTTTCAATCACAATTTCAGGTAAAGCCCGTGAAGTTATCAAGTTGTGAATGATCGTTGAACCTGGAGCTTTTGCTAATTCTCGAGTGGCAATCAAGGCAGTCAGAGTCGAAGGATCGACAATTCCACCCTTTTCATCAACAACAAAACAGCGATCCGCATCGCCATCAAAGGCTAATCCGATGTCTGCACCAACTTCGAGTACTCGTTTTTGCAAATCCCGGAGATTTTCCGGATCGATTGGATTGGCTTCGTGATTTGGAAAAGTGCCATCGAGTTCAAAATACATTGGATCAATTTCAAGTGGCAGCGCCGGCAAAATGTTAGCACCCAAAACTGCCGGAACTGTGAAGCCGCCCATGCCATTGCCGGTATCAATAACTACTTTTAGTAGTCGGGAATGATCAAGCGGAACAAGTTCACGTAAATATTGCGCGTAAGCGGCCAACATGTCTTGCGATGATGCTGAACCATATGGACCGTCATACTTTGGCAAGTTTTCACTTTCCAACATTTCCCGAATCTGCGAAAGCCCAGAATCTTGTCCAACTGGGGCAGCTCCTGCGCGACATAGTTTGATGCCGTTGTACTCAGCTGGGTTATGACTTGCGGTAAACATTGCGCCAGGGATATCTAATCGACCGGACGCGAAATACAGGCCATCCGTTGAACACAACCCGATGTTCACAACATCTACTCCGGCTGCAGTTACACCATCAATAAATGCCGCAACTAAATCTGGACCAGTTGGTCGCATGTCATGTCCAACGACAATGCGACCAGCACCACCGTCACTTGCGCGGATTCCAAGTATCTCAACAAACGCAGTACCAACTTCGCTCGCTAACTCTGGACCCCACTGATCTGGAACAACGCCGCGAATGTCATAGGCCTTTATTAAGGCTGATAAATCACGCATTAGGTAAGTCTAGGAGTAGCACGTTGCTTATTGTTTAAGGCTTAGGGCATTGCCTAATCAAGCCTGTGGGGTTTTACCCGAATCTCGAAGAACACGCAGATGCCCACGACGATTAACTTCGATCATTTCATCGGCTGGCTCAACTCGTCCAACTTCGCGCACCGCATTAGCCAACGCCTCGATATCATCAACGCTTGGCTTCAAAGCTTCTGGATCGGGTGCGAGTCGAACAACATCCCAACCCCGAGGAGCCGTCATGCGAGCTGCGTGGTCATCACACAAGTCGTAGCAATGCGGCTCGGCATATGTTGCCAGTGGTCCCAGCACTGCTGTGGAGTCCGCGTAGACATAAGTCAGCGTTGCAACAGCTCTTTTACTGCACGAAGGTTTTGAACAACGGCGTGATCCCACATTCGCCAAACTAGCCGACATAGTCTTGGGCTATGGGTATCGAAACACCGAAAGGTGTGAGGACATGAAAACTGGAGTGCCAGATAGCGTTAAACGTGACCGCCATGACCGCGGTTTGCGCGGACCAGTGCTACCGCACTCAGCGCCATCACATGAATCCACTGATCAATTCTTTGTTCGGGAAATGCGCGAAGCGGTCGAAGACCTTGATGGTCGACTCGGGACCATGCTTACTTCGATCAAGTTCGCACTAGAAGAAATTCCAAATAAGCGCGATTTAACTTTTGCGAGCGGTCATGTGCCATTGGGTCGAATTGATCAAGGCAACCCGACGACGATTGTTTTGTATCAGCGACCAATCGAAATGCGATCTGACTCAAAGGAACTTCTGCAACGAGTCGTGCGAGATGTGTTGGCTGAACTAGTTAGTTTGGTAACAGGCCTACGTCCAGATGATGTTGATCCAAATTATGAGGGTCCAGAAATTAGAAGCTAAAAAAGCAATCGGCCCCAATCCCAAGGGATCAGAGCCGATTATTAAAGCCTTTGAAGTTACCCAGCCTGTATTTATTCAGGCGGATTGATTATCCAGCCTGTGCCCGCTTTAGTCGGCGACGCTCACGCTCAGATAGGCCACCCCAAATACCAAAGCGCTCGTCATTCTCTAGCGCGTATTCAAGACATTCAACCTTGACTTCGCATGAGCTACAGACTCGCTTTGCTTCGCGAGTAGAGCCACCCTTTTCAGGGAAGAAAGCCTCGGGATCGGTCTGGGCACAAAGAGCACGTTCGTGCCAACCCAGATCGTCAGTTTCAGTGAAGGGAAGCAGAGCGAAATCGCTCACCTGGAACCTCCTGGTTAGACGTAACGAGTTTGTTGCTGCCCGGATGCGAGCGACAAACCCTTGTGTTACGTGGTCGGCGAACCGAACTTCCTCTTAAATTACACAGGTGTTATTCGTTTGACAAGTCATATTCGTTTATAAATAAGGGTTTTTTCAAAAACCCCACATAAAACCCTAAATTTAAAGGGATTTTAATCCTAAATGAATTCTTGGTAACTGCGTGTTGCCACCCCCGATTTGATCGTATAAGCAACACATATTCACTGAATCACAACACTTCAACAAGATGGAATACTCAATGCCATGACGATTACGAATGATTCTGCAGAAGCAACTTCTTGGTATTCAAATCCTGCAGCACGTAACTGGTCTTGCGATGCGCCCGCAAAAGAAGTTGCGCGCTTTCATCAGAGTTTGCCAAATTATTCAGTCACACCGTTAATCGAGTTGCCAACTATCGCGGTAGAACTTGGCGTGGGGCGAGTTTTCATCAAAGACGAATCTGCTCGTATGAATCTTTCCGCTTTCAAAATTTTAGGAGCCGCTTGGGCAGTTGCGCAGGCATTAACTGACGGTGCTAACCCGGCTGACATTGATGATGTTAAGGCCGCAATCGATTCGGAAAACAAACCAACGCTAGTTGCCGCAACTGATGGCAATCATGGTCGAGCTGTGGCACACATGGCCAAGCGACTTGGTTTGGAGTGCGCAATAGTTATCCCAGATGGCGTCAGCGAGCAGGCAATCAATAACATCGCTGGCGAAGGCGCCGAGATCACAATCATCGATGGCAATTATGACGAAGCCGTTGAATTAGCTAAAGAGATTACTTCGACGCTCGACCACGCAATTCATGTTCAAGACATGTCTTGGCCAGGTTATGAACAGATCCCGAATTGGATCATCGAGGGTTACACCACACTCTGCGTTGAAACTGATCAACAGTTGCGCGAACTTGGCTCAGGTCCAGCTGATCTAGTTGCAGCCCCAGTGGGAGTTGGTGCCTTTCTGCACTCTGTCTTGGCGCATTACCGAAGTCAACCCGGACGAAATCCAGTTGTCCTGAGTGTTGAAGCAGTTGGCGCCGCTTGTGTTTTGAAATCTCTGCAAAAAGGTGAGCTCACCAGCGTCGATACCGTGCCAACGATTATGGCTGGTATGAATTGCGGAACGCCATCATCAGATTCATGGCCAACTCATCAAGCTGGCGTTGATGCTGCGGTTGCGTTGACTGACAATGAAACCCGTTCGGATTTAAAAGAGCTTGCAGATCTTGGAGTTGATGCTGGACCTTGTGGGGCTGCAACTTTGTCAGGGGTTCGCAAAGCCCTTTCTACGCCAGAACGTCGCAACGAACTCGGGATCACAAAAGACTCAGTAATCGTTTTATTCAGCACCGAAGGCCGAGCCGCTAATCCACTTAGTTAGATTTCCCTCAGGCCTCGTCCAAGTCGTTCAATTGCTACTTTGTAAACTTCAAAAGCTTGGCGCCTGCCAACAGCAACCGCTTCAATGCTTACTCCCTCAAATTCACCTGAAGTCAATTGCCGATAAACCAATCTGTATCCAGGACTAATGTCTTTGCGAACATCAAAATACAGTTTGAAGCAATCAGATAAGTCGCCAATCTCTGAGTGCGCGGCAAGTGCCTTTCCCCTAATACGTCCTCGCGCTAGATCATCCATTAAAAGGAAAGCAACATTTTGCAAGTCGCTTGGCAGACTTTGTATGTCACCCAAAAAACCGTCGACATAAATAATGTCTAGATTCTTGCCGTCCCCCACTTAAACTCCCCCCGAAGTTTGTTAAATTTCTTCAGTACTCACCTGGTAGTCAGCCTCGGTGATCTTGTCCAGATCTGCCTCAGTAATCCCCAGTCTCTTCATGGCTTCCTCGCGCGTGAATTTTTTATCGTTGAGACGTGAACGAACCAACTCCGCGAGAAAAACTTCTTCTATAGCTGGAAGCACTCGCTGAAAAAGCTCGTAAGGAATCGTTACCGCTTCAGGCTTGCGGTGGGAACCAAAGATGACAGGTGTGGCAGTTATTCCCTCAGTCCGGAATCGGGCCATGACCTTTGAAAATTCTTCGCGGGCTTCGCCGACTGGGCTGACCTCGATGAAATCAAATAATGCGCTCATAAACCAAAGATAAACGAAAAATCCCAACTTGTACAGATTTTTGTACAAGTTGGGATTTGCTCCGATTTAGGGCCTTTGATTACTAAACGGGTTCGTCAGTCAACCACTGCGGAGATGGCAGGTGAACCAGAACGATACCCAGGATCGCAAGCACTGAATTTCTAAACGCTGGCTCTAATCCGTTCCAATCGGTCGAGCGCCACATCTGGAACCATTCGCCACCGATAGTGATAAATCCACCCATGAACAAAATAATGATCATTAGCAAACCAATTGTGCTGAACTTTCGAGCAGCAAAGTAGGACTTGGATTTGCTGGACTTAATCCAATGAAATGTTGCGAACATCAAAACTAGAGCTGCAAGGCTTTCCCAAATGATCACACCGATATACGCGATCGTGATTACAGTTTCGTTTGTGATCGCACGACCCATAACGTCAGGATCTAGTCCGACGCCTTCACCCTGACCAAAGTTCGTGGTATCCATGCGCAATACGTGATTCACAAAATCAAAGTTTGTTCCGTAGTCAAAGATGTTTCCGATTGCTACGAGCAACATGTATAGCCCGTTGATGGCAACTACAACTGCAGCGGCCATCGCCAGGGATCCGATTCCCCAGTGGCGTGATTGATTCTGATTAGACATTTATTTCTCCCGTCGGTGCTTTAACCATGGCACAACTAAACGGGAAATTCGGACATTTCTCTAAAGAGTGGTTTCACCTAGGGGGATAACCGATTGCAACTTCGCAACAAACAACGTGGCCAGGGCCGGGGTCGAACCGGCGACCTTTCGAGTTTCAGTCGAACGCTCGTACCAACTGAGCTACCTGGCCACGCAAAATCGATCAACATCAAAGATGAAAACCGACCTTGCAGCGACCCCGACGGGACTCGAACCCGCGACCTCCGCCGTGACAGGGCGGCGCGCTAACCAACTGCGCTACGGGGCCTTAGATACCCAACTTTAGGCTAGGTACTTCAGCCAATTCCAAAACGGTCAAGTCTTGAAATCTTGCGTACCCCCAACGGGATTCGAACCCGTGTTACCGCCGTGAAAGGGCAGCGTCCTAGGCCACTAGACGATGGGGGCAAATGCTTATCTTGCGAAAAGCATGAGATTGAAGCATACGGGAAAACAACCGCATCAGGCAAAGCGATTAAGGCTCCCTAGTGCTTGATTGAGCCGAATTTAATTACTAATTAAACCGATGCGGCTTCGTTGGAAGATGGCTGGGAAATCGAGCTAGCGACCAGAAGATTCTGCACCTCATCCTGGAGGTAGCGGCGATGCCCACCAAGGGTGCGAATAGCGGTGAGCTTTCCTGCGTCTGCCCAGCGAGTCACCGTCTTTGGATCGACCCGAAAAAGGGCCGCAACTTCAGCGGGAGTCATTAGGACTTGGGAATCAGACACAGGGAAAAACCTACTTTTCATTAGTTTTTGACTTTTTTATTAAATCCCCCAATTCGGACATCAGCGAGCCGAAAGGCCCGTTTTCAGGCAATCTTGACCAAATGCTTACTGTTACTCAGGAGTATGCCCTGAGTGGCTCTCTGACCCTCAAAAAAACCGTTAAAACTACCCGTTCGGTGCACTAATTAAAGGCTCAGATAGACTGACAATCTGTTATCAGCCTGCAGATCGCAATAAAATCTGGCAAAGCAGTAACACACTTAGAAACTCCGGGTAGTTAAGGGGGCGCAGTCATGGGACGTGGCCGTGCAAAAGCCAAGCAAACTAAAGTTGCTCGCGATCTGAAATACAACAGCCCGAACACAGACTTAAGCGCCCTGCAGGCTGAACTTGGTGGCTCCTCGTACGTTCCATCTGATGCTGATTTTGAAACTGCGGATGTTGAAAACGATCCATACGCGAAGTATTACGAAGATGAAGAAGACGAGGACTAAGTCGCTAACTTTCTAGCTGACTATTTTGCGTAATTTCCGACCAAGGAAACCGCGCCGCCATTTCCACCTTTAGCAACTGCATCACCAATTTCACCAGCGTTGCGAGTTCGCACCGAACCACAAACCCAAGCCGATAACCCACTTGCTTGCAACGACGTAATCGCTAGTTGGGCAGCAGACTCTGGCACAAATGCCAACATGCCAATTCCCATATTGAAAGTTTTCTCAGCTTCAGATTGTTCGATGTTGCCACGCGATTGCAGCCAAGTAAAAATTGCTTGAGGTGACCAAGTCGAGCGATCCAAATCCAAAGCCAAGTCAGCTGGCATAACGCGCGCAACATTCGCTGCAATCCCACCACCAGTGATGTGAGAAATTGAATGAACTTCAACAGCTTTGATTAAATTCAAAATGTCTTTGGCATAAATCTTTGTTGGCTCAAGAAGTTCTTCACCAAGGGTTCGACCAAATTCAGCTACGTTGTCATGCACATCAAGTCCAGCAACATTGAACGCAACATGCCTTGCTAACGAAAATCCATTTGAATGCAGTCCGCTTGATCCGATTGCTATTGCTACGTCTCCGGCAACAACTCGCTCTGGACCAAGCAAGTAGGTTGCATCAACAACACCGGTTCCAGCACCAGCAATGTCGTAGTCATCAGGTCCGAGTAACCCTGGGTGTTCTGCGGTTTCGCCGCCGACTAATGCGCAACCTGCCATCACACAACCATTTGCGATACCGGTAACAATTGCTGCCACACGTTCAGGATGAACTTTGCCGACTGCGATGTAATCAGTCATAAACAAAGGCTGTGCGCCACAAACAACTAAATCATCAACGACCATGGCGACTAAATCGATGCCAACTGTGTCGTGGATACCCATGCGTCGTGCCACATCAATTTTTGTGCCAACGCCGTCGGTTGACGTTGCTAATAGTGGCTTAGTCATTATCTTGAATGCGCTGATGTCAAACAGTCCAGCAAAGCCACCGAAGTCACCAACGACTTCGCTTCGAGTTGATTTGGCAATCGCACTTCGCATTAGATCAACAGCGCGTTCCCCGGCTTCGGTATCTACGCCAGCAGCGGCATACGAAGACTTGCTCTTATCTTCACTCAAGGTCGGCGAACCACTTCATCAATTGCTGTCATTTCGTCATGCGCAATTCCAAAACCTTCGAGCACATGCTTACCAAGTTTTGCTTCATCTGGAAGTTCAACTGGATACACGCCATCAAAGCAAGCTCGGCATAATCGATCCTTCGCCACATTGGTTGATTCCACCAAGGCATCAAGGGATATAAATGAAAGTGAATCGGCCCCAATAGATTGGCGAATTTCATCGATAGTTAATCCGTTAGCAATTAGTTCAGCTCGTGTTGCAAAGTCGATTCCATAAAAGCACGGCCACTGCACCGGTGGACTAGAAATTCGAACGTGAACTTCTAATGCCCCAGCTTCCCGAAGCATCTTCACAATCGCGCGCTGGGTATTACCGCGAACAATCGAGTCATCAACAACAACTAGCCGTTTGCCTTCAATAACTTCACGAAGCGGGTTGAGTTTCAGGCGAATACCAAGTTGGCGAATAGTTTGGCTTGGCTGAATGAAAGTTCGCCCGACATAGGCGTTCTTAACAAAACCTTGCGCAAACGGAATTCCACTAGCTTGGGCGTAACCAACGGCGGCTGGAGTTCCTGATTCCGGGACTGGAATAACCACGTCTGCATCAACTGGGAATTCTTTTGCTAAGCGTCGGCCAACTTCAACTCGAACGCCATGCACAGCATTGCCATTAATCGAAGTGTCCGGACGAGCTAAATAAACGAATTCGAATAGGCAGCCTTTTGGATCGGCTTCAGCAAATCGACTTGAACGCAAACCATGTTCATCGATTGCCACTATTTCACCAGGTTCGATCTCGCGCACAAAAGTTGCGCCAACAATATCAAGGGCTGCAGTCTCGGAAGCAATTACCCAACCACGATCTAGTCGGCCTAATACCAGCGGTCGAATTCCTTGCGGATCCCGGGCTCCATACAAAGTCTGATCATCCATAAATACAAGCGAGAATGCGCCCTTAACTTTGGGAAGCTCAAGCATCGCTGCGGCTTCCATAGTCATGTCAGGGTGAGCCGCCAATAGCGCTGTCAGGATGTCTGTATCGGTAGTGGCAATGTTTTCGTAATCGGGATAAAGCTCTCCGGCAGATTCCCGCACTTCTCGCAACCGCGAGGAAAGCTCGTGAGTGTTGGTTAGGTTGCCGTTATGCGATAGCGCTAAGTGACCAGTGGCTGTTGCGCGGAACGTAGGTTGGGCGTTATCCCAGCAACTTGAGCCAGTCGTGCTGTAGCGAGTGTGGCCGATTGCAATGTAACCAACAAGTGATTCCAAAGCCGATTCAGTAAAGACCTGAGATACCAATCCCATGTCTTTGAAAACTGTGATGTTGTGGCCATCGCTAACTGCGATGCCGGCGGATTCTTGACCTCGATGCTGCAAGGCATACAAGCCATAAAAAGTAAGTTTGGCTACTTCTTCGTCGGGAGCCCATACGCCAAATACCCCGCAGGCATCCTGCGGACCTTTTTCCCCTGGGAGCAACTCGTGATTGAGTCGACCATCGCCTGCCACGCCCCTAGCCTACCGCTCAGGGTTCTGGTTCGACCGAAGGATCGATGAATGCCAATTTGCAAAGTACTCTCTAAGTTTCCCAGTTTCGATTCCAGACCCACTGAAGTTTTCATCATCAAAGCGCTCTATAGTTGTCAGCATTTCAGAGAGTGCAACTAGATCAAAACCTGGGTCAATCATCAGAGCCATGGAGATCATCGAATCAGGTGAAAAATGTGTTGCAAGCATATAAACATCGATGAAGTCTCTTGCAAAAGCTCTATCAAACAATGCCAGTAATTTTCTTCCCGCCAATTCCTCAGGCGCGACAACTAACCCCACGTGAGTCTGAACTGGTCTCAAAATCAAGGCGCTGTCGAGGGCAAGGTCAACCAGCAGTAAATCGTCACCATTAATAATCACTCGTCGAAATGAATTTTCAGATCTAACAATTTCAATGCTCCAACCTTGTTGATTTGCAAGATTAACCAGGCTATTGAGGCCATCTTCGATCGCATAGTTTGGATTATTGGTAAAGAAGTCCAGATCCTGTGTGGGTCGTTTTGAAATGCCATGGACAAGTAGCGCTGCTCCACCAGCCAATACAAATTGATTTCCACCTGACGTGGACAAAAATTCAGTTGCTACTTGAGTTTGAAAATCTGTTAATGCCTCCAAGAAGATTCTCTATCCAACTAACACTTGATCAATAAGCGGTTGCCAGGCTAACCTAATTTTCTTTGGAATCACTATTTCGCTCCAGAGGTCAACCAAAAGTGCCCCATCGATTATTGACACAATGTCTCGGGGATTACCCTCTTGCAAAACTAACTCATACACACGTTCTCGATCTTTTCGTGACGCTAGATTGAATTCCTTATCAAGATCAGACCAATTGATGTGAATTGGGAGTTGCAATTTTCTATGTGCTTGTCCAGCCGGTAATTGCGGTAACTGATTTGGGACATAGATCGCGTTTCCTCTAGATGTAATAACTTTATGAAACTTAATCTTTGGTACAGCCACAAGTTCTAACGACAAAACTTCAAACATTCGCTCGACAGTTGAAAGTTGGGGTGACTTTCGTCCATTTTCGTAAGCAGACAATGTTGGTCGTGAAGTTCCAGATAGCTCGGCCCAAAGGTCTTGCGTAACTCCAGCCTGTTCACGGGCTTGGGCTATTAGATTCGCCATTACGCCGACCTCCAGTTATGTATCTGATTGGATACGTTACTTGGTCACCACAATTTCGTCAACACCTGCGAGAAGATGGGCGTATGAGAAAGGTGACTCGAGCCGAAGCAGATCAAGCGCTCGAATCACTGCAAACTTCACCGCAGGATCACGAAGCACTAGCTGTGGCGGTCCGAACGTCCCTGCAATGGTTTGCCGAGCAGCATCCTGGTCGGGCGGTAGAAGTTCGAGTCCCGCCTCTCCTAGCGATCCAGATCTTGGGCGGCACCACACATCGTCGTGGCACCCCTCCGGCAGTTGTCGAAATGAGTCCGCAAACTTGGCTGGAATTGTTCACTAAGAAACTAACTTGGGCCAATGCTGTTGCCAACGGAATGATTACGGCAAGCGGCGAACGAAGCAACCTAAGCGAACTGCTTTAGCCAAATAAGCGAGGCAAAGTTTCTTCGCTGATTGTGCGAAGTTCCTCAATGTCTAAAATAATCGTTTCACCAAATACCCCGGCTAATTCGACGCAACTACTCAAAGAGTCAACTGAGCCAATTTTGGTCACCGGGAAGGCCTTTGATTCACAAAGCGCCAAGAACTCATCATTTCGATCCTGAGGCACAACAACAATTGCGCGGGCAGCTGATTCACTCCAAAGGAAAGTGAAGGCATCTAGGTCGGTCGGCACTTCGAGTCGAACACCAACCCCGGAACACATGGCCATCTCAGCAATCGTCTGAGCTATGCCACCCTCAGAAACATCGTGAGCTGCAGCAAAGAAACCATCGCGTGAACCAGCAACCAAGATCTCGGCCAAAGTCATCTCTGACTGCAAATTCAAAACCGGTGGCAATCCACCTAAGTGCTTATGAATCGCATGCGCCCATTCCGAACCTGCAAATTCATCACGAGTAGTTCCCAATACGTAAACCAATTCCCCATCGAGTTTCCAAGCCATTGGAGTGCGGCGATCAACATCTTGAATAACACCAAGCACACCGATTACTGGAGTTGGATGAATCGCAACTTCCCCGGTTTGGTTATAGAACGAAACATTGCCACCAGTAACAGGAGTTCCCATAACCAAACATGCATCAGCCAGGCCAGTAACAGCCTGCTCAAACTGCCACATTACGGCTGGATCTTCCGGCGAACCAAAGTTCAAACAATTTGTTACCGCAAGTGGCTTTGCGCCGGTCACTGCAACATTGCGATAAGACTCTGCAAGTGCGAGCTGCGCGCCCTTATACGGATCAAGCGCCGCAAAGCGCGCATTGCAATCTGTGGAAACCGCAACACCAAGTCCGGTTTTTTCATCGACCCGAATCATGCCGCTATCTTCGGGTTGAGCCAATACGGTGTTGCCCATTACATAACGGTCAAATTGCGAAGTCACCCAAGACTTAGAAGCCAAGTTCGGCGTTCCAGTCATAGTTAGCCAAGTCTGCTTAACTTCAGCAGCACTCTTTGGGCGAACTAAATTTTCCGGCCCTGATGCTTGACGAACATCCATCCAGTCTGGGCGGGCGTAGGGGCGTTCATAAACCGGACCATCATGAGCAACTGAACGTGGTGGCACATTAACAATTTCTTCGCCATGCCACTCAACCGTCAATCGTCCTGAGTTATTAACTTCGCCAATTACAACGGCTTCAACATCCCATTTCTTGCAAACCGCCATGAACGCATCAATCTTTGACGGCTCAACCACCGCACACATACGTTCTTGAGATTCGCTCATCAAAATTTCTTCTGGTGACAAAGTGCTATCGCGCAGCAAGACGCGATCCAGCCAAACGTGCATGCCGCCTTCACCATTGCTGGCAAGCTCGCTGGTCGCGCACGAAATTCCCGCGCCACCCAAATCCTGAATGCCTTCTACTAATCCCGCATGCAAAACCTCAAGTGTGCATTCGATCAAAAGCTTTTCCATAAATGGATCGCCAACTTGAACACTTGGGCGCTTGGCTGGGCCATCAGCATCAAAAGTTTCCGAAGCTAGAACGCTCACACCACCAATGCCATCGCCACCCGTACGAGCGCCGTAGAGAATCACGGCATAACCTAAACCAGTTGCTTTAGCTAAGTGAATGTCTTCGTGCTTCATGGTGCCAACACATAAGGCGTTAACTAATGGATTGCCCTGGTAACTGGAATCAAAAACTATTTCGCCACCAATGTTTGGTAGCCCTAAGCAATTTCCATATCCACCAATGCCAGAAACAATCCCGGTTAGCACCCGACGAGTATCAGGATTTTCTGGATCACCGAAACGAAGTGGATCCATGACAGCAACCGGACGAGCGCCCATAGAAATAATGTCGCGCACAATGCCACCAATTCCCGTAGCTGCGCCTTGATACGGCTCAACGTATGACGGATGGTTATGTGACTCGACCTTGAAAGTCACAGCCCAGCCCTGGCCAATATCAACTACTCCAGCATTCTCGCCAATACCAACCAGCATTGAATCATTTGCCGGAACCTTGGTTCCAAACTGGCGCAAGTGAACCTTTGAAGATTTGTAGCTGCAGTGCTCAGACCACATCACGGAATACATCGCTAATTCAGACGAAGTCGGCCGACGTCCAAGAATCTCTCGAATTGACCGATACTCGTCTTTTTTTAATCCAAGTTCAGCAAATGGCTGGGAAGTCTTCGGTGATGAGCTGGCATTAGCAACTGTGTCGATGCTCATGCTGAAACTTTTCCATTGTTAACCAATGAAGTAAGTAGTGATGTGAAGAATCCCAGTCCATCAGTTGTTGGTCCAGTTAGATTTTCAACTGCATGCTCGGGATGCGGCATGATGCCAACAACATTGCCTCGTGCATTAGTAATGCCAGCGATGTCTCGACGAGAACCGTTTGGATTTAGTTCTAGATATCGAGCAATAACTAGGCCTTCACCCTCAAGCTGATCCAAGGTCTTTTCATCAGCGACATAGCCGCCTTCACCATTCTTTAATGGAATCAAAATCTCTTGACCAATTTCAAAATCCGCAGTCCACATCGAACTGTTGTTTTCAATTCGAAGTTTCTGATCGCGGCAAATAAAATGCAAGTGATCATTACGAGTTAATGCGCCAGGCAACAAATGTGATTCCGTCAGAACCTGAAACCCATTACAAATTCCTAGAACGGGCAAGCCACCATTTGCAGCATCAACAAGTTTTTCCATGACAGGGGCAAATTTTGCAATCGCGCCACAGCGCAAGTAGTCGCCGTATGAAAAACCACCCGGTAGAACAACGGCATCAACAGAATGCAGGTCAGCCTCGGCGTGCCAGAGGGAAACTGATTCGCCGCCAGCCAATCGAACAGCGCGTACTGCATCTTTATCGTCAAGGGACCCAGGGAAGGTGATCACGCCAACCCGTGGGCTCATCCTTGAACCTCAACCGTGAAATCTTCAATTACTGGATTACTCAAAAGAGTGGATGCAATTTCATGGATCTGGGCTAGCTTCGCAGAATCTATTTCGCCATCAATGTTCAAAACAAACTGCTTACCTTGTCGAACATCAGCAACCCCAGAAAGCCCAAGGCGACCAAGGGCGCCAACAATGGCACGGCCTTGGGGATCAAGAATTTCCTGCTTGAGTGCCACATTTACTATTACGTTTGTCACGCATACCCCTTGAGTTATTAAAATATTACCAGTGTTATTACTTCGGTGGACTATGGTCCTGAGTTCTTGCTATCACGAGAAGTGACAAGCCAAATCCTGATGGCATTAACCTGAGAAACTGGAGCTCAAATTTGAAATATATATAGGCAAGTGGATTAATAAATTTTGAATATCTTAAGGCCGCCAATGCCTGACTTGAGTTCCTCGGCGATGAGACGAATTTCCGGATAAGTGCAAAGGGCAAAAGCGCAGCAAACATTGGTTTAATCTCTAAGACTTCGAAACCATGGTTCTCCAATTCCCGTCGCATAGTTTTCGGGGAATATCTGCGGTAGTGGCCAAAATGTTCATCGAATTTACTCCAAAGGATTTGGTGTGCTGGAACGGTAACCACTAGAAATCCTTCATCGGCCAATAGATTACGCACCTGCATCAAAATTGGACCAGGGTCTTCCAAATGCTCTATTACGTCAAAGAGGCCCAGATTCGGGATACTCCTGGGAGGTAAATGCAAATGCTCAAGAGTTGAACAAATTGACATTAGATTAAAGTCAGCGGCCGAGGAGGCCCCTAGTCGCATTGGTTCAACACAGGCTACATTCCAGTCTGAACCTCTAAGAATTGCTCCCATTACGCCAGTACCGGAACCAACATCCCACAGAGTTTTAATTGCCCCTTTTCTTTCAAGAGCATTATCAACTGCATGAGCCCGAACCCTAAACCACCAGTTTTCGACAGAAGGAAGTTCTCCATGTGCATCTATCGGGTAGCTCACATCGGAGTCGATTTGATTTGCTTCGAATACCCCGTTGATCTCTCGAAATTCAGAAGGAAGTGAATAACTGGAACCTGCAAAAGTCAAAAATTTGTGGATTTCACTTTTCACTGCGACCTTCCTGTCTAATCACATACATGGGTTGGCCAGAAATCCGACCATGCGACCTTGCAAGGTATTCTCCAAGCACTCCAATAGCCAACATTTGTATGCCGGAGAAAGTTGAAACCATAAAAGCAATGCTGGTAAATCCTGTTGGCGTGGTTGAAGAGAGAAAAAATGAACCTAAGATAAACAGTCCGAGGCCAAAACCTATAACAGATGCAAGGAAACCAATATAAGTAATAGCGCGTAGTGGTTTTGTACTATAAGCAGTAATCATGTTGAGTGCGTATTGCAATAATTTTGGGAACGAATAACCAGACCTTCCAGAGGATCTGCTTCTCATTTCAACAACAACTACACCCACATTATTTGTAGACCAGGCAAGTAGCGCATCAAGTTGGACGTTTGGATCTGAAACGTGGGCAAACGAATTACGTAACTCGGTCCTAAATAAGCGAAACGCACTTATATTTCGAGCGTGCTTGTTGCCTAAAACTGTAAGCCAGAACTTAACAGATCGTGACGCTAACGATCTAATAAATCCATGCTCTTCACTTTTCGGTTTCCCGTAAATGAGGTCACAGTTGTTATCGAGTGCGAAGTCGTGCATCCCAACAAGCTCCATGGGAAGGTGCTGTCCGTCGTCATCGATGGTGGCACAATATTCAAAATTTGCTTCTCTAATCCCTGCCAGTAAAGCATTGTGTTGACCAAAATTTCGCGTTAATTCGATGACTTTTAAATCAAAAGGAGCTTTGTATCTTCGAATAACTGCAGCTACATCATCGGGACTGCCATCGACCACACATATTACTTCGATTTCAATAGGCTTTTCGTCAAATGCATCAGCAATGCCTTGCAAAGTGTTCATAATGTAATCTTGAGATTGGTAACAAGGTATTACTATTGAAATTCCGTCGCGCACCTTGTGATCCATCTCTGACTAGACTTACCCGATAATACACTTTAGCCATTGAGGTCAAATGAATAGTGTGCAAAGTCTTATCTACAGGTATATTTTCCTGTACAGAATCGTTCTCAGACTTCTTTACCGCAATAAGCAAGCCGATCGATTTACTGCAATCTTCGATTTCTGTACACTTCAGCAATTTCGTTCGATAGTGGAACTTTGCTTTGCTGACACGCAGGTAGCCGAATGGTCGCGCAAAACAAATCGGGAGTGGCAAGGGTTTGACATCAGCGCTGTCGCCGTGCGTCGGGCATGCAAACTTGGGTACAAAGCAAATGTGAGTGACGTCAAGAAACTTTCCATGCTTCCAGAATCAGATGCGTCCATAATGATCGGCTCGCTATATCAGTTTAAGGAAGATTTTGACCAAGTTCTAGATCTCATGTTGTCTAATAGCGCCACTGCCATCATCTCAGAGCCCACAACAAATGTGGCAAATTCAAATTCGATTCTCAATCGAATAGTTGGCTTAACAACAAGAACTGGGTACGGGGCTGAAAATTTTCGCTTCACGAAACAGGAATTTGAAACCCTAATGCAAGCCTACAGTTTAAGAAGGAATCTAGAACTTGAGTCATTATTCTCGCACTCTCCTCGGGATACGGTTTACGTCATCAGCAGAAATTCCAGGCTCTAGAATAATATTGTGAAACTTTTAGTGACCGGAGGTGCTGGATTTATTGGCAGCGCATTCGTTCGTAAACTCTTTAGAGATAGTGCGATTTCTGATCAAATCGAAAAAGTTACAGTCATCGACTCGCTAACCTATGCGGGGTCAATTCAAAATTTGTCTGAAATTCAAAACGAAATTGGATTTGAATTTGTCCGTGGTGACATAAGGGACCAAAACTTAGTAGAGCGATTATGTAAAAACCATTCACATGTGGTTAATTTCGCTGCCGAGTCCCACGTCGATCGCTCCATCCAATCAGCCAGTGAGTTTGTCTCGACAAATGTTGAGGGTCTAAGAAATATTTTAGACTGTGTGAAAAATAGGCTCGACTACGTTAAGTTTCTTCAAATCTCAACAGACGAAGTTTATGGGTCAATTCCGAGTGGCAATTGGGACGAAGACGAACCTTTGCTACCTAATTCCCCATATGCAGCAACAAAAGCGGCTGGGGACTTACTTGTACGAAGTTACTTCAAAACCTACGGTCTTAATGCAGTTGTAACTAGGAGCTCAAATAATTTTGGGCCATTTCAAAATCGAGAGAAATTGATTCCTACATTGATTACAAACCTGATCAACGGGAAACCACTTCCAATCTACGGTGATGGTTCAAATGTTAGAGATTGGATTCATGTCGACGATAACGTTAATGGAATTTGGCTAGCGCTAACTGAAGAGAGAAACTCAGGAGAAATTTATAACTTGGGTGGAGGTAATGAGATGTCTAACATAGATATAGCCCGAAAGATCTGTGAGTTTATGGATATTTCTAAAAATGTAATCGAATTCGTCGACGACCGACTGGGGCATGACTTCCGATACTCGGTAAATTGCAATAAGGCTGAGGAAAGCTTGGGATTTATACCTGAACGAAATTTTGACGATTCCCTAAAATCTACTATCGCGTGGTACCAAAACAACCAACATTGGTGGGGGAACGGTTAACACAATGGCTGAATATCAAATTAAATTTTCTGAGCCATTTCTCGTTGGCGAAGAATTGAACTATATTTCACAATGCTTAAGTTCGGGACAGATATCGGGCGATGGAAACTTTACTAGAGCCTGTGAAGATGTGCTTTCAGAGATTTCCGAAACGAAAGAAACGTTACTTACTACTTCATGCACTGATGCCTTAGAGATGGCTCTTTTACTTTGTGACTTAGATCCTGGTGATGAAGTTCTGATTCCTAGTTACAACTTTTCGTCGGCGCCCGCAGTTGCATTATCCCTGGGGCTAGTTCCTGTTTTTGTCGATATTGACCCAGTCAATTTGAATCTTGACCCGAATCTTATCGAACCTGCCATAACAAAAAATACGAGAGGAATTATTCCTATTCATTACGGTGGAGTGCCTGCCGAAATTGAATCAATTAACGAGTTAGCGACCAAAAACGAACTGATCGTTATTGAAGACAACGCACACAGTTTGGGATCATCAATAAATGGCAAGCCCTTAGGTTCGTTATCTGACATTTCAACATTAAGCTTTCACTCAACTAAAAATGTTAGTTGTGGAGAAGGCGGAGCTTTACAGACATCAAATGACGAATTCATCGATCGTGCTCACATTCTTCGCGAAAAAGGTACCAATCGTCGTTCATTCATAGACGGACATGTTGACAAATACACCTGGGTGGACATGGGAGGAAGTTTTCTTCCATGTGAATACACTGCGGCTTATTTACTTGCTCAACTTGAGAGTTACAAGGAAATCCAGCAGAAGCGGATTCAAATATGGAATACATATCGAGAACATCTCGATGATTGGGCTGAAGTTAACCGTGTAAGACTCGCTCCATTTCCACCACTTAATGTTAACTACTCAGGACATATTTTTTGGTTAATTTTTGACGAGCCTCAAACTAGAGACGAATTCATCGATTGGATGAATCGAAATAATATTCAAGTTACGACACATTACCGGTCGCTTAACTCAGCACCGGCGTCAGACAAATTTCAACTAAGTAAATCGTTAACTCCTGTAAGTGACGCCACCGCAAATCAACTCGTACGCTTGCCTTTGCATGGAAATTTGACCAGTGAACAGGTTCTGCATGTCTGCTCAATTATCAGAGAGTTTGAGAAAAAACTTTGATTTTGATTCGCTATGTGACGAGTGGCGCGCTCGTAAACATGATCGCGATGGGCATTACATTACTTCTAACCAAGTTGATTCCAACAATGACACAGAGGGAGATCTTAATTGTTTCTGCTCTTGCGGTTATGCCCTTGTCCTACGCTGTTACTTCGAAATCGGTATTCAACAAAGAAATCAATAACAAAGTAGTGTTTTCAAAATTTACAATTGTTTACTTGATGAATATATCAATTTACAGTGTGATAACTTTAGGCCTTGAAAATTTAATGCCCGGAGAAACTTTTGTTCCTAAATCAACTTTGGCTATTTTTTTGGGAGCAGGATTGACTTTTTTTGTACATAAAAATTGGACCTATAAATAGGGCTTATGGTCTATCAATTTGATTAGGTAGTCTCCAAACTTCGAATTCGAAAATTTATTTCCTAGTTCCAAAAGATGCTCGTCAGAGATCCAGCCATTTCGCCAGGCCAATTCCTCCACACAGCCAATTTTTAGCCCCTGTCTCTCTTCAATGATTCGAACAAATTCACCGGCAGCATGCAAATCATCAATAGTTCCCGCATCTAGCCAGGCAGTACCTCTGGGAAGTAATTCAACACTGAGTAGTTCGCGCTCCAAATACCATTTATTAATATCTGTAATCTCAAGTTCACCGCGAGCTGAAGGTCTTAATTGTGACGCAATGTCCACCACATTATTGTCGTAAAAATAGAGACCAGGAACTGCGTAGTTTGACCTGGGATTTTCTGGTTTTTCTTCGAGAGAAATTGCCTTGCCAATATCATCAACTTCCACAACTCCATATCCACTTGCATCAGATACCCAATATCCAAAAATCTGTGCACCATTTGGATTTGTTTTCTCTGCCAAGGCGCGTCCTAGCGAAGAACCGTAAAAAATGTTGTCCCCTAAAATCATTGCGACGCTGTCATCGCCAATAAATGATTTTGCGACTCTAAACGCGTCAGCAAGGCCACGAGGTTCTTCTTGGATTGCATATGAAATCTGCATACCTAATTGAGTTCCATCTTGAAGCAACTCTTTGTATAGGAACCCATCTCTAGGAGTAGTAATAACCAAAACTTCTCTTAATCCCGCAGCCATCAAGGTGCTCAATGGGTAATGAATCATCGGCTTATCGTAGACAGGCAATAGTTGTTTCGAAACAACTTGGGTTAAGGGGTGAAGCCGCGTGCCGCTACCACCAGCGAGAATTATGCCTTTCATCTCTCCAACATACCTGCTTTATGGCAGCTATCTTGGTGCCCAAAGTCGCTGGACGCAGTACTTATTCCGGCATAAATTGCCGCTGTAAGTGGCGACTAGACGATAGTCCTCGGGAAATCTTTTGCTAAGTATCGAGGCAATCTCAATTGGGTCTATGGCTCTCTTGTCATCACTCGTTAGAAGCCAAGCATTGACCAATTCACCTTTGTGCTTATTTGTGAGGAATTCCGCGTAATCTTGAAAGCCCCAAAATGGAGTCTCAACTGACTTGAATCCAAGGGAGTAATAAATATAGGTAGTGAAAGGGCTGAGGTCTATCAGTATATTTTCACTTTGATCCGTGAAGGCAACATCGCTTTTTAAGATGGATGAAACAACAGATGCTTGATCGTTTGATATTTTCACTTTCGACCCATATGTATCAACTACCGCATAGGAATAATCCCAGTTAAATGCTTCACTTCGATACGGGGCGTTGAAGCCGCTCACTAACGTAGAGACTGTAATGCAAGCACTAAAAGCCACCACGGCTGTTTCTTGCACGTTAGAAAACTTAATAGTTTTAAACCAAAGAGATTCATCAATTATCCAAACTAGGAAAATAATTGCAGCCATTGATGACTGTCTAATCAACCCATTGTTGGAGGAAAATGCAAAAGCAAAAATGCAAAATAAGTAAAATGAAGCGCTAGATTTCTGTAAACAAATTATTTGTTTACTGGTAATTTCGAATCGTGACTTTTGTATTTCAATTTTCCTCAATCTCGCAACACTTACGGCAAGTACAGTAAGGCTTATCAAACCGAGTGCGTCGTTAGTATTTTCGAAGCCATACTTGGTAATTTCCACAAGTGATAGAAGGTAGAAACATGCGGTGAGAAGAATCGTGCTTAGCCGCATATAGATCTTTCCAGCTCTTGATTCGGCGAGCTTGCTAAATTGCAAAGCAAAAACACCGAAAAGAACTCCTGCCGAAACTCCTACTGCTGGAGTATGTAACAAGCTCCCAAGGTCAACCCACAATTCCTTAATCAAATTCGAAATCGAATGAGATTTATCAAACTGCGAGAACTCAAGGGCACTTTTCCAACTCGAAAGGATATCGTTGGGTGAGATGAGAAACCAGAAAATAAGGCAAAGTATAGATACTTGAATTAGTAAATGGCGCAGACATATTTGCTTTGAATAAAATACGAAATATCTAAATTCTCTACTTGCTAGAATGCCCACAAAGAGTATGACTCCACTAAGTGGGCGACTTAGCGTTGCAATAATTAGTCCCAAATTCAGAAGTATTAAGTTTATCCACTTGAGTGACACTGTAGATATAAATCTGATGCGGTAATAAACCCCTAGTACCAACAAGATTCCAACCAGGTTTAGCCAGTTGTAACTGGGTGTTATTAGTAGGTGTCGGAAATAGCTTAGGCTGATAAACGGAATCGAAAATAAATACAAAGCCTGAATGAATTTCGGCGGAGTTGCCATTCCCCGGTCCACAACAGAGTCAAGAAACCCATTCGCCAAATAGATTGCTGCGAATATAAGTCCTAGGACGCCAGCCAATCTAAACCCTACGATGTTATTTGTTATTGCAAATAGTGGATGCAGAATTGCTCCCCAAGGTCCAAATCCAGAGGTGCTGTGATCAAGTGATGAGGAAAGATGCAGATAGAAGCTTTCATCGGAAAAATCTAAGCCAAATTGTGAAAGCGGAACCATAACTATAAACGACATCAGGACAGAGCCCAAATTAATTTGCCATTTATGTGTCATTACGTCACCCTCTCGCTAGTTAATACTTTAGCGTTTAGACATTGCTACTTAAATTAGACAATTCAATTTTCATATCTTTTATTGGTTTGAAATGCTCATATTGCCAGTCTGGACGATTACGAATTATTTTTATCAAACAGGGACACGTGTACACTTTAGTGTCACCAAGAAATTAATTCGATATTGATTGCACTAATTCAATCTGGGCCGCACAAAACTACTCAGGCCTTTAAGAAAAGTTTGTATCTTTGCCAAAATATCACTACTTCTGCACATCCATATTATTATTTATCTGATTGTGCCTAGACCTTTTTCTCGCTGTTAATAAGAACGGAGTAGAAACCGATTGTTGCCAGAACCACATCTATTCGAATGAAACATGTTCTTAACACAACTACTGCAGTGGGCAGAGCAAACTTGTCTGCATCGTCCACTTCCGCAATAATAAACCACTCTTGCACTCCCATTCTTGTCGGCACGAGAACTGACATTAAGTCGCCATGTTAAGCAATAATTGAGGCATTCATTAGCACTCTGGGATCGACTTTAACCTCGCTTGCAATAATCATGGTGCTCATTACCAACCCCATCAATATCCAATCAATAAACAACAGGCTTAGATCTTTGAATAAAACATAGAGGCGCTGCAGACATGCCACTCTCAGCATTTAGATTTTGTGTAGAAAGTTCTTGCTTACCAAAGTAGCCACTCGACAAATAAAGAGATGATCCCAATTGGAATTGCCAATGAGTAAGTCTTTACAAACAATTTGTCAGTCTTTTGGTCTAGTTACGAATCTGTGTAAATTTCGAATGAAAAGACTCACGATTAGTATTTTTGGCTGCCTTTAGTACTGGCATCTTTCTGCAACATCAGTGTAAAGTAAAGAGGTGCAGGTTGTCAGTGTCGTTGGTGCTCGCCCCCAATTCGTGAAGCTGGCCCCCATAGACAAAGAGCTTCGATTAAGGGGCATCGAACATATCATCGTTCATACTGGGCAGCATTACGATCACAATATGTCGGAAAGTTTTTTCGAATTATTGGACATCCCCAAACCTGATTTTAATCTTGGAATAGGTTCGGCATCGCACGCAGGACAGACTGCTTCGATGCTTGAACCACTTGAAAAAGTATTTCTCAAGGTCAACCCTAGTTGGGTGCTGGTATACGGAGATACTAATTCAACACTTGCGGCTGCGCTGGCTGCGATAAAGATCCATAAGCCGCTCGCGCATCTTGAAGCAGGTCTACGTTCGTTTAATCGGGCGATGCCCGAGGAACATAATCGCGTCCTCACTGATCATGCATCTGATTTATTGCTCGCTCCGACACAAACAGCTATGAACCACCTCGCCAATGAAGGGCTTTCGGCGAAATCGATTTTAGTTGGTGATGTGATGACCGACGTCTGCTTAAACATTGCCGCAACGCAGGGTACGAGTTTTGATCCTAAGAGTCTGGTTGGCGATAGTCCGTTTTATGTAGCAACAATTCACAGAGCAGAAAATACTGATTCGCCAGAACGTTTATGTAGAATCATTGAGACTCTTGCCGGACTGGATCACCCGGTATTGCTTACTGTTCATCCACGCTTGGCAAAATTTGCCTCTGAATATGGAATTTCTCTAATGCGAGGGTCGCTTCGCACGACCGCGCCCTTGAGTTATCCGGAAATGGTATCTGCAGTTATGCAAGCGCGCGGAGTTGTAACAGACTCTGGTGGCTTGCAGAAGGAAGCATTTTTGCTGAAAACTGCCTGTGTCACACTTCGCACCGAAACAGAGTGGGTTGAAACTGTTGAGTTAGGTGTGAACCTCGTTGACAACCTCGCCACCTCTGAACAAATCAGTGACTTCATCACTGACGCAGCCAATAATTCATGGCCCACAGAAACGCCTTACGGAGATGGCAAAGCTGCCGAAAATGTCGCATTGACGCTACGCCAACATCAAGTGGACTAGGAGTGCGTTCGATTTGAACAGTAATTTACCGGACATCCCGCGTCAACTTAAAGTCGCGATGGTTGTCGACAACGCGATAATTGGTGACAGCCGCGTAATCAAGAGCGCAGAAGCAGTCGCAGCGTTTGGCCACGAGGTTACATTATTTGGTATTGATTTTGGCATCGAACATCCCGTTATACCTGGGGTCAATGTCAAGCTTATTCCGATTGTAAATCCAAAAAAGAAGCGTGGGAAAAAGAAGCGTGGGAAAAGTTCTTTACTGAAAAGGATGCTGCATCCACTGGTTTCAGTTGTTTTTTTCGCATCCTACGAATCTAAAGAAGTAATCATCGCTCAGCGTGAAAAACTAAATACGAGGCGTATTTCAATCAAGGAAGCTAACGGCAAAAACACTGTTGAAGGGATAATTTTACTCCTTAAATTCTACCCTAGGTTAACGATTCACCAGCTGCGCAAAAAACTAAGTGTGATGAAAAACAAGGCCAATCGAAAAATTATCCTGATTTTCAACAGGCGACGTACCTTAAAAGCAATGGCGCAAAAACAAAAACGACCTGGCTTTCAACCACGGCCGCGATCTATAAACTGGATGTATGAAGAGGCATTTGTCCAAGCAATTACAGATTTCGAACCGGACGTAATTCATACCCATGATTACAAGTGCGTTAGTATCGGTGCACTGGTAAAAGAGCAACTTCTTTCAAAGGACATCAACACTTTCTGGATTTACGATGCACATGAATTCTTGCCTGGACTCGTTCACTATTCAGCAGAATGGTTAGAGCTTCAATGCCAAAATGAAAGAAATTACATTCAGAAGGCAGATTGTGTTATTACTGTTTCGAGTGAAATTGCAGACCTCCTTAAGAAAACTCATTTTCTGACAAATCGCCCGGTGGTTGTGCTCAATGCACCCGTCACTCTGGAGGCCACAAACACAACGCGTGATCTAAGGATTGACTCAAACGTAGGCAATGAAGTTTTACTTGGTATCTATGTCGGAGGTGTAACACCTATTCGAGGATTGGATGTGATAATCCCTGCTTTGGAAGCAATTGAGGAACTTCACATCACGTTACTTACTAGAAATGACGTGAATGTGGAAACTATGCAGTCCCTTGCAGATGCCAGTGGAGTTGGTGATCGCCTCCATGTTGTCGATTATGTGTCACCAAATGAAATCGTTCAATTCATTAGCGCTGCGTCATTTGGGATAGCACCATATTTACATTTACTAAATCAGGAAATATCTCTTCCAAGCAAATTTTATGAATATGCTTGCGCTAACTTGCCTATAGTTGGTAGCGATGTAGCAGTCGTAAAGTCTGTCCTAGAGCGAACAAATGTTGGTGAAGTTTTTGAAGCAGGAAATGCAGAATCGTTTAAAGATGCAGTTTTAAAAATATCAAGTAACTTGCAAAATTATCGTGACAATTATGTCAATTCGGAATTTATGAATTGCACATGGGAAAATCAAATTATCGTCCTGTCCAAAATTTACCAAACAATTGCCGAGCAAGGCACCTAAACAATTTGGGGGGTACGGACCCCTTATGATTAATACGTGAAACAAAATCCATCGGTGAAGAAGGCTGAAGGACACGTGTACCGATCAGCAACGAGTGGGCTCCCTAACTTTTCAACGTACTTGAGAGAATTCTGGGGTAGAAGAGTTTTTGCCGTCGAACTATCTCGCTCGGGCATGCGTTCGAGTAATGCAAACAACTTTTTAGGAAGTTTTTGGCTTGTTCTAAATCCTTTGTTGCTTGCCTTTGTTTATTACCTCTTAATCAATGTTTTATCTAGTAGTAGCACAACGCAATCAGACCCACAAAGACTCCCACACATCGTGGGCGGTATTTTTGCTTACTACTTCTTTGCTGGATGCATGAATGGCGGCACAAATTCGGTGGTAACTGCCGGTCGGCTCATTATGAATACGCCATTCCCGCGCTTACTACTTGTTTACTCAGTTGTGCGGACTGCTTTTTACCGATTCCTACCGACAATGCCCGTATTTTTTTTAGTCTACGTTGCAAAGGGCCAGCAGTTCAATATCATTCAATTGCTCGCAATCCCAGCGTTTTTTTTATTACTCCTCACTGGATTTGGAGTGGCAGCATTTCTAGCAACAGCTCAAGTCTATTTCCGCGACACATCATCTTTTTTGCCATATGTTAATAGGGTTTGGCTTTACGTGTCACCAATTCTTTTCTATTCGGAAAAAATCTACGACTCAATTGGAGCGTGGGCATATTTAAATCCGTTGTACCCGATCATGGGAATCTGGGGAGACGTATTGGTTAGGGGTGTACTCCCGTCTGTTGAACTTTGGTGCGCAGCTAGCTTGTGGTGCGTATTGTTTTTTTCTGCTGGCTCAATACTATTCATTTCCAAGGAGAGTGATTTCGCTGTCCGAATTTGATTATAATGATGACTATTCGCTCGACCCAGACGAAAATGGTGACGAACAAAAAGACTCTGGTCCAAAACTTATTAAGGAAGTTTCCAAGGATCGAGCCATCGCACTAGATAATGTTTGCGTTACATACAAGACAGCATTTGATCGTCAGCGGACCCTAAAACAGGCGTTGACACACCCTTTCGATAAGTCAACGGACTTCAAAGTAGTCGATGCCATGAAAAACATCTCACTAGAGGTTAACCATGGAACTGTACTTGGCGTTATCGGCCATAATGGTGCAGGTAAGTCAACTATGTTGCGCACCATGGCGGGCATCTTGCGCCCGACCACAGGAACAATTGAAGTTCGAGGTCGGGTCTCAACTCTTCTAGCTTTAGGGCTCGGGTTTAACAACAATCTGAGCGGTCGCGAAAACGTGTTACTCGGTGGCCTTGCCATGGGCATGTCTCGTGATGAAGTCCAAGAAAAATATCAACAAATTGCTGAATTCTCAGAATTAGGAGACTTCATTGACTTACCAATGCGCACCTATTCGTCGGGCATGGGAGCGAAATTAGCATTTAGTGTTGCTGTGCACTTCGAGCCCGATGTACTGCTTGTAGACGAAGCTTTGTCTGCAGGCGACGCGCGCTTTAAGACAAAGGCGCGTGACAAAATGCACGAATTGATGTCAACAGCCCGCACCATTGTGGTCGTTTCTCACGCACTTAATACGATTGCTGATTTGTGCAATGAGGCAATATGGCTTGACCATGGACGGCTTATGGCTCAGGGTGAGCCACAAGAAATGATTGAACGTTACATGGAGCACGTGAAGGTCGTATCATCCTCTGTAACAAAAGATGACTTCTAAGAATTATCTCTTACTGCTCACCTATCAAACTTGCGACATTAGTCAAACTTGCGCGCGCATGAGGTGGCTTAGTTCTCTGAACTAATTTCCAGGTAGCAAAGATTACAAATGAATCCGCGGCTACAACTGCATGATACTGCTGCATATTAACTTCTGCATCGAACTTGAGATGCCACCAAGCCAACTCACGTCTGAATCTAACGCGTAAATACTTGCCAACTTTATTCTTTTTGTCTATCGCTTTTTCTACAAATAACTCTCTTGGAATACGAAATATCGGTCGCTTTGATCGCATCACCCGCAACTGTAAAAGCCTAGATTGGGGAATTCGGCTAAAACTACGTTTTGGGCCAAGTACCCGCAGATTTTTTGAAGAAACATATTTTGGTACATCAAAGCATGTCCATAAGTAAACATCCCAATTAGCATCAATGAATAAGTCAAGATCGCCAAGGATCTGATCATTCATTGAAATTGGTCGAGCTGCAAGGAACAAAATTTTCTTACTGATGAGAGTTCACCGCCTTAGAAACTTGTTGCATTGCCAGATTCAGTACCACATCACGTCGAAATTGGTGTGCGTAGTCGATGCACATTTGGTGCTGGTCTGATGTAGCTTGCTGAGCTGCTTGAGCTGCTCTGTCCAATACTCGCGCAATTTCTTCCGGATCAAGAGACTTTACAGGAAACCACAATGGGTAACCTTTCAAAATATCCGTCACGGCATTTTCTGGATCATGGACTGAAACTATGGGCTTTCCAGTGGCCATGTATTCGAATACTTTTCCGCTGGTGACGTAACGTCCCGTTCCTAAAATAAGTAGGCAGATGTCCCATTGTTCATATGTCTTGGCAATCTGCGTTTTGTTTACTGGTCCTTTGTATTTAACTCCAAACTCGCTCGCTCTACCTAAAGTATTTGTCAAAGCCGCATTTGCTACTCCGTAGAAACCAAGATACCCATGAATTTGTGCAACAGATTCAGACATTGCTGGAAATTGAGATTTGGTGATTTTCCAGGCTTCTACAAACTCTTTAATCGGAACCTTGCCTGAAATTGTGCCAAGGTACCCAAAAGTAAGTGGGCTGTGCACGCCGGAATTTGGCACAGCAGGCGTGATAAACGCCGGATCCCAACCATTCGTAACAACTTGAATTTTGTGAGCCACTTGTGGATAGTGCTTACGATGCCAGTTTGCAATTGGTTCATTTACAAACCAGATTTGTTCTGCACCGTCAAAGATTCTTTTTTCCCATTTTCCTTCCTTAGATTCGGGGGAGAATAAAGTTTTTCCATCAAAGACATCTAGTGACCATGCATCTCGATGATCAACGAAATATGGCACCCCATATTGTTCATGCAACAAGACTGCTGGAGTAAATGAAACATTTGGATTTGCGGTACTAATCACTGCACTAATTGGATTCTTACGATGCAACTCCAGTGCTGCTTTCTCAATTAACGGCCGCCATACCCCATAGCTATTTTCCGGAAAAATCCTACGGGTTCGGCGTTGATGTGCTTTATTCCATAGGCGCGGAAATTTGACTCGCCACCATGAATATTCATAAAGATTTGGGTTCAATACTTGCCAATCAAATGAAACTCTCAAAATCTCTATTCTTGCATCTACTTGATCAAGAAGTGAATCGTCCGTTCCAGTGTATTTTCGCCAGCATTCTTCATCGGCTGTTAAGACCGTAACTTGGAAACCTTGGTGGGCAAGCGCGTTTGCCGTTGCTAAGGCTCGGTAAACTCCACCTGTTCGAGCGGGCGGGAATCCCCATGCGACGTAAAGCACATGTGGTGTTGAAGTGGTCATGCACGGCTCCTGGAAAGAAAGGGCTTTAACTCGCTGGCGCTAGCCTGCCCTGCGTGAAGTCTCTCAACAAATGCAGGTCCTCTAGCAGCCATTTGTTCGTATGGTTGCGGGTTTAAGAGGAAATCTCGAATTACATCTTCAAGATTCTCGCCAGTTGCATCAAGCACTGGGATATCACCAGTTAGCGTACGCTTACGAATTCGATCAGGAACATGCGCTATCGCTAATCGACCAGCAGCCATGGCTTGAATGGACATCACGCTATACAAACCAAGTACAACTTGCTCAACAACCACATCCGCCTGTTCTATGAGTTTGGCCACTTCATTCGGCGGCACTGAATCTGGACGTAGATAGGTAATGACATTTTCATCATGCAACCTTGAAAGGACAGGATCGATAAGGTGCGAACCCTTGAGTAAGCCATTTGTTGGTAAGTGCAGTATCGTAGGGCGATTAGTGAGCGATATTTGCTTAGTAGTCTTCCACTCTTCAGGGATGATTATTGTCGGTAAATATGTAGCTCGAGGCGCAAAATCTAAGAGGTCAACGGTAGAAACAAAAGTTTGTCCATCAAATTCGTTAAAGAACTTATTCCAAACTTGAGTGTTTTTCTCCATAATTGCAATTTGATCTTTGTGCTCAATCGATACATTTCGAAATGGTGAAGTCGGATAAAGATCTGCATGCATTGAAGGAATGCGGATTTCACTACCATGAGCAATCAATCCGACATTTATTCCTAGAATTTCGAGTTCAGCGACTTCCATTAAGCAATCATCTTGAATGCGTGAACCTAAAACGGGTCGGATTCCATCAATGAGTACGTGAGTGAAATTTCTATCAATCCACTCTTTTTGGGTTTCCGACCATTTTTCATTGCGATATGCGGTCATTTCAACCGCGTAGTCTGTTCGAAAACGGAGAGGTGATCTAAGCCTAGACATGGCCACAGCTGATACCGACGGAATAAATCTTTCCGCAGCTCGACACCAATGCCAGGCCTGCTCGGCATGGTTTGAAGGACCAATAAGTAGTCTTGTCTCTGAATTTGAGTTTGGAAACGGACGGCCATAATTGTCTCTGGGAGTTAAGTCAAGAGCAGTTCCACCAACCTCTGACTTCAAAGTTGGTCTTGAATCTAATCCGTCAAGCAATCGGTGAATCGCTAAGCGCATTCGGGGTGGCAACGCATGGAAAATACGTCTGATTTTGTTGTTGAAAAACACAATGATCTGATTAATCCTCACAGAAAACAACCTTACTAGCGTGGTGCTCAAGCCACACTCAATGAGAATAATGAATTAGCAGGGCTGTTTAGCCAACACCAAGAGTTATCAACTTAACTCCGGCAAATTTGCTGGCATCCAAGAACTTACGGCCATCGACAACTGTCTTTAGCCCAGGAAAATCTGAAGCTGATACAGATTTGTACTCTGCGTGATTAGCCTGGACTACTAAGGCATCTGCGGCAGTGCCAATGTGATACGCGGTAAAGCCATAATGAGCTAACTCGTCATCGGTATACATCGGATCATGAACCAAAACTGTTGCGCCTGCAGACTTAAGCGAATCTACGGTTGCAAAGATTCCTGAGAATGCTGTTTCCTTAACGCCACCGCGATATGCAGCGCCAAGGACCACGACGGTTTGACCCTTAAGGTCGCCGTGCGCTGTCTTCAGAACATCAACTGTGTAAGCCGGCATCTGGGCGTTTGCTTCACGGGCAGCGCGAACCACAGTTGCTGATGGGTCGTTCCACAAATACATGCGTGGGTAAATCGGAATGCAGTGTCCACCAACAGCAATGCCTGGCTGGTGGATGTGGCTAAATGGTTGACTGTTGCAGGCATCAATTACTGCATAAACGTCAATCCCATTGTCGGCTGCGAATCGGGCAAACTGATTTGCAAGGCCAATGTTTACATCGCGATAAGTGGTTTCTGCCAACTTTGCTAACTCAGATGCTTCGCTGGAACCTAAATCCCAAACACCATTTGCACGGGGCAAGTCATCGCGCTTGTCGAAATCAAGTACCTTTTCATAGAACTCAACGCCATGCTTTGCGGAAGCTTCATCAACGCCGCCGACAAGTTTTGGATACTTTCTCAAGTCCTCAAAAACTCGCCCAGTGAAGACTCGTTCTGGGCTGAAAACTAAATGAAAATCAGTTCCGACCTTAAGGCCCGAGCCCACTTCAAGCATTTGCGAGAAGCGGTTACGAGTAGTTCCCACCGGAAGCGTAGTTTCATAGGAAACTAAAGTTCCTGGCTTTAATCCTTTTGCGATGTCGCGAGTTGCCGCATCCATCCATCCAAAATCTGGCGTGCCTTCAATGTCAACAAAGAGTGGCACAACTACTACGACAGCTTCTGATTCCGCAACAACCGTTGCAGTGTCTGTGGTCGCAGTTAGCAAGCCTTTGGAAACTACGTCCGCAAGTTTGGTGTCAAGGTCAGTTTCACCTGGAAACGGTTCAATGCCGGCATTGACTAATCGGACTGTCTCTTCGTTAACATCAGCACCAAAAACTGTGTGTCCCTTTGATGCGAATTGCACAGCTAATGGCAAACCAATTTTGCCCATTGCAACGACGGTAATTTTCATGAGGTTCCTTGAATTAGTTAGTTTGCGCGGCAGCAAGCATTTGATCAGCAATGCGAACTGTGTTCAGACCTTGACGCATAGTGACTATGTCTGCTTCTTTACCAAGCACAGCATCTCGGAAAGCTTCGTGTTCCACGCGAAGTGGTTCTGGCTTTGGAATAGCGAATCGAACTACATCGCCTTCGGATACGCCCCGGAAATTAGCAACGTCATCCCATGCAGTGTCCTGGGTTCCATTTGCATAAAACGTGATGTCCGCAGTCAAGGTGTCACAGACATAAGCACCGCGTTCACCGGTAATCACAGTCTCACGCTGTTTAAACGGAGTTAGCCAGTTCACTAAGTGACTGGTAACAGTGCCATCAGCTAATTGCCCAACGGCTGCAACCAAATCTTCATGTTCACGTCCTGAACGATGTGCTGTTCGAGCCTGAACCCATTCAAATGGTTGTTGGGCAACCCAAGCTGTTAAATCAATGTCGTGAGTTGCTAAGTCCTTGACAACGCCCACGTCAGCAATTCGTGGAGGGAACGGGCCTTGGCGGCGAGTTGCAATTTGGAGCACCTTTCCAAGGTCTCCATTTGCAATCCGGCGGCGGGCTTCTTGAAGTGAAGGGTTGTAGCGCTCAATGTGTCCAACAGCTCCGATAACTCCGTGCTTTTCGAAAGCTTCAGTGAGGCGAGTTGCCGATGCAGTATCTGGCGCAAGTGGCTTTTCAATCAAAGCGTGAACTCCAGCGGCGGCAAGCGTCATTCCGACTTCTTCATGGAAAATAGTTGGCACTGCGACTACGCAGTAATCAATACCAATTTCAATCAAATCGCTGACGGTGGAATGCACATCGTGGCCGGGAGCAACACCGTGTGGATCACCAGCAGAATCAGCAACCGCTACTAAATCGACGCCATCGAGAGATCCCAAAACTCGAGCATGATGTCGACCCATCATTCCTAAGCCGATCATGCCGGCGCGCAAGTTAGCCATTAGGCGCCTGCAGAAGCTACAGCGTTTACAACTTCCACAATTTTTTCTAAGTCGCCTTGAGAAAGTGATGGATGAACTGGAAGTGATAACGCTTGCTTGGCTGCCAATTCAGTTTCTGGCATATCCATTGTTAAGCCATAAGAAGGAAGGCGATGATTTGGAATTGGATAGTAAACGCCAGAGCCAATACCTCGCTTGCCAATTTCTTCAGCGAATGCATCGCGGTCCTGATCAACCACACGAATTGTGTACTGGTGATAAACGTGAACCGCACCTGGAGCTACCGGCGGTGTGACAATTCCCTTTAAGTTTTCATCAAGGAACTTGGCGTTGTCTTGACGTTGCTTGGTCCAGCCTGCAAGTTTTGTTAGTTGTACGCGACCAATTGCGGCGTGAATGTCAGTCATTCTGGTGTTGAAGCCCGCGACTTCATTTTCGTAACGCTTTTCCATACCTTGATTTCGGTAAAGCTTTACTTTGCGCGCGATGTGGTCACAAGGTGTTGTAACCATTCCGCCTTCACCTGATGTCATGTTCTTGGTTGGGTAGAAGGAAAATGAACCTGCAACTCCCCATGCACCAACTGGTACACCATGTAACGAAGCGGCATGAGCTTGGGCGGCATCTTCAAACAAAAGCAGGTTGTGACGGTTTGCTAGATCTTTGTACTTATCCATTGCAGCTGGATGTCCATATAGATGAACCGGCATGATGGCGCGGGTTCGCGGTGTGATTGCGGCTTCGGCAGCGACTGGATCCATGCAGAAGTAATCTTTTTCGATGTCAACGAATACCGGAGTTCCGCCGGCCAAAACTACTGAGTTTGCTGTTGCTGCGAATGTGAATGAGGGCACGAGAACTTCGTCGTCACTCTTAATACCAGCAGCTAAGAAAGCCATATGAAGTGCTGAGGTGCCAGAGTTCAAGGCGATGCTGTGACGGCCATCAACTAGGGCAGAGAATTCAGTTTCGAAAGCGGCAACTTCAGGTCCGCCAGCGATCATGCCAGAGCGCAATACTCGATCTACTGCTTCACGTTCTTCATCACCAATGATTGGCTTTGCGGCTGGAATCATCTCAGTCATTATGCATCCTCACGTAGTACGTCATTTTCTTCACAATATGTTTGCCCAGTCTTTGGACATTTGAACTTTCCGTTACCTAAATCTTCAAGTGGGAAACCGGCTTTACCGACCCAGCGAATCCTTCTGGCCGGAACTCCAGCCATAAGGGCAAAATCGGGAACATCTTTTGTCACAACCGCGCCGGCTGCAATCAGTGCCCAAGCTCCAATTGTAACTGGGGCAACACATACAGCCCTTGCACCAATCGAGGCACCATCTTGAATCGTTACGCCGACGGCTATCCAATCGTGTCCAGATTTGATCGAACCGTCCGGCGACACCGCACGCGGAAACTCGTCATTTGTTAAAACTGCCGCCGGGCCAATGAATACGCCATTTCCAAGTACCGCTGGTTCGTAGACAAGGGCATAGTTTTGGACTTTGCAGTTATCGCCTATTTGAACGCCAGTGCCGACGTAAGCGCCGCGGCCGATTATGCAGTTTTCACCAATAGTCGCTGTTTCGCGAACTTGGGCATAGTGCCAAACGGACGCTGATTCGGCGATGTTAGCTTCGGGACTTATGTCCGCAGTTGGGTGAAGGATTCCCATAACTACCTTTGAAAATTGGGGTTATTTACTACTCAATGTTAGTGCCTAAGCGCAGCATTCTGGGCTATCAACTACCCCCAGAGGGTGGAATCTGCCTTGATTCTGCTGTGTTCATCAGCACAATTCCAAGGTGCTGAAAAAATCTAAGCAATCTTTGAGTCAGTTGGATTGTTACACTTCAAAACGTGCGGGTCTCAATGTTGGTTAAAAACACGTTTACTCACGATGCCCGGGTTTGGCGTGAGGCTCGGACCCTACAAATGGCCGGACACCAAGTCCAAGTGGTGGCCTTAGCTGCGCCAAATTTGCCAGTGACGGAAACAACCTCGGACGGAATCCAGATAACTCGCGTTTCGCGGGGACCGGGTGCAAAGTTGCTTGGCGTATCGGATCCAACCAATTCTGTGAGCAACAAATCTAAGCAGAGAAATGTAATGAAACGAACGGCAGTGCAGATCGTTAAGTTAGCCGCCAAAACCCCGATATCAAAATATGTGCAAAGCGGTATCGATCAGCGTATGAAAGCAGTTGTGCTTGCCTTTGGACCTGACGTAGTTCATGCACACGATTTAGAAACACTAGAACTGGCTTGCACACTTAAATTCAAACTCAAGATTCCGGTTGTTTACGACTCACATGAAATTGCAAGTGAACGCAATCATCACTCCCCTGCACAGAGAAATCGTGCTGGAGCAAAGGAGGAAAAATTAATTCCATACGCTGATGCGGTAATCATGGTTTCCGAGGGTTGTGCGAACTTTACAGCTAATAAATATGGAATATCTTTGCCTAATGTAATCTTGAATATTCCCGATTTTGATCCAGAAAAAATGGAAGTTCGTGACCTTAGAAAAGCCCTACGCATTCCTGCAATCAACACTGTCTTAGTGCACCAAGGTAGCCTGCAAAAGAATCGTGGTATTGAGCAATCAATTGAGGCGTTGCGAGATATTCCTAACGTTACCTATGTAATCATTGGGTATGGTCAGCATCGACCATACCTCGAGGACTATGTCGCACGTTCTGGGCTCTCTGAAAAAATTAAATTCTTTGGCCCAGTTCCATCAAGTCAACTGATTGACTGGGCAACATCGGCGGATATTGGTATCTGCACCGTTGTCGGTAAAACCAAATCTTACTTATATGCAATGCCAAATAAGTTATTCGAATACACCATGGCAGGGCTTCCAGTTATTGCGTCTGACTATCCAGATATCGGCAAGTTTGTAGCTGAAAACAAGATGGGACTCACCTGCGACCCTGAATCTTCTAGCGACATTGGTGCGGCAATCAAAACGTTGGTTAGGAATCCTGAATTACGAGCAAAATTTGCTGAAGGTGCAAGAATCGCACGAACTAAATTCAATTGGGCAAACGAACAGAAAAAGCTTCTCGAAATCTATTCACGACTTTGATGGATACCCGATATTGCAAAATAGATCCGCAAGTCTTGCAATGTCGCTCCATGCCGGAAGAGGTAAAAGTACTCACCTCCTGTTACCTTGCGGGTCTGTTGGCACATCCAAGTCCGTACGTGCTTTGTTCGTAACATCAACAGAGCATAAGAGAATTAGGGGGTACTTTTCCGTTCTTTGTGCGTTCTTATTCCGCGCTTATCATAAATAGTCAGAATGTCCATGCAAAAGCTTGAAGCTACTTATGAGTTTTCTACTTGATTGGCTTCGGAAATTTTTAGAGGTCTTATCAACATTTTTTTCTGTCTCAGTCTGTCTAAAAATTGAAAAGAAAGTTAATTGTGTAAACTCTCAAGGGGTCACACTTGTTTGGGACTCACTATTTCTTACATTTTTTTCTGTCAAAATAAATATTGAACTTAATAAAACAAGTCCCATCAGGTGCATAAATGATCGATTCAATGAATCACCCCAACCAACTCTGCAGATCATTATCTGTTTTCCAGCGCCACCATCTGAAAGTTTGGCAAACACTGAAAATAGAAAAATATTCAAGCTGAATAAGCCAAAATAATTTGATAGCGGATATTTACTATGATTAAATAAAGAAACTGTAGTAAGGGCCACCATCCCAAATAATGGTGCTCCCCAAAATTCGTAATAGTTATAAACGCACTTGGAAATCCCTGTTATAAATTCAGTTGGATGCTTCGCACCGATTGCAACTACGGTAACTCCGAATATCAAAATAGCCGCCTGCATCAACTTATCTCGATAGCGCTTAAGATACCGAGACGGCAGGGCTATGATTCCCGCGGTTAGAAGTATGTCAATAACTAGAATTGAGAGTGCCGGCCCACCTTCACGAAAGCTAAAAATAACCGTACTGTACCAAATAACATTTCCCAACAATGGCAGCATGCACATGTGAAAAATTTCCTTTGTTTCTATCTCTGAAATAGAAATAATTCCTATCAGCGCCACAATGAATAGTAGGTATCCTTCTGCTCTGCAGAGAGATAACGCTATTCCGATTCCACTGGCAATGTATATTTCAGTTCTCGAAGGACGCCTTAGCCTCCAAGTAAACCCAAGAATTGCCAAGGATGTTAAGCAACCCGCAACCAGAGTGTGGGTATTGATATAGAAGAAGTTTTTCTGTACTTGATAAATTGATAGGAAACTCAATAGAAAAGTCAAAGTTAAGCCTGTAACCGCCCAAGCATTGATTAGGAATTTACGAAAAAGATACACGCCACCGATGATTTGAGAAATTAAAGCAAAGTTCAGAAGCGGTGCTAACGTCACGAGAAAACTATCTCGGGGCATCAAGCCATTTAATACAGGAAATGTTACGCCTCGCTTCACAACTTCCGGCAAACTGCCAAAAGATATCGGTATCGAATCTCTAAAGTATGAGGCGTTTGCAAGGATAGCGTAGGAATCAGGACTTAATAAAACTAGTCCAGTATTTCTTATGAGCAGGATAATCAGCCCCATACTTGCGACAAAAATCGAAGCGTAGCGTAACTGAAATCCAAGTCTGTTGAACCCTTTAGAGATTATCAGCATCCCGATAATAATTGCCGCTAGCACACTTGCGCTTATCATTTTTCCAAATGGTGAAGTTCGAATCCCTAATTCGAATAACGTCACAAATCCAATCGCAGAAAATAGCCCCATTGGTAAATAGGCAAGAATCTCGTAGTTGTTTGATGGTCCACTTAATCTAGAGGAAATGATGAATCCCAACGTCAGTATTGGGATTAGAACCAATAATTCACTCACTTAGCCTCCGTGAATTTGGATTCATGATGAAATATTCGTTAGTTCCTGATAAGTGATACCCCCATAGCGATTGAGGCTGGACAACATTCGAATCTTCGTTATCTGAGTTGGTCACAAAGATTGTTAAGATGCAAAATTTTTCAATTCGGCATTGGTACGTAGCGGTGTAGGCATGCTCGTTGGGATTTATGGTTGGCGATTTCAATATCTCAATAGGTGGTGCGTTGTTAAGCACATGTGAATGGCTGAAAAGCATCTTGCTGTTGTCTCGGCGTCCAGAAATTAATCCTGTCACGTTACTTAGGGATGCCGCTATGCCCTCCCTATTAAACACAACCACTGGGAATTGGCCTGCATTCGTTACTTTTGCATAGTTAGTAAGAGAAAAATCATTCAACTTCACGAGATCCAAATTGTGGAACCGGGTAAAGCCAAACACTGCAGGGATTTGAGCGAGCATTATTGCGATGGATACCAGAGAGGCAAATGCTCTTAACCGGTGTCTCATTCAATAACCATAACATCTCACTTATTAGTTCTAACCATTTCTTTGCTTTTTGAACTTTAATGAAACTTTAGGGTTAAATATGTTTCAATTGAATTTTATGTTTCGTATAAACATGTTGAGTTGAGTAAGTTGATTTAATATCGTTGCATGGAACTTACTCATTTACTAGTGCTCGACAAACATCTTGCCAACTAGTGGAACCGCTTAAGCTATTGTGCTGGAAGTGTTCATAATTCTGCCATAATTCATCGATCGCCGACGCGAGAGATTCGGGTGAATTTGGCTCACATACGATTCCATTCACATTGTTAGTTACAAATTCTGCGAGGCCCCCTACATCAGTGACAACTACTGGTCTACCTGCTGCCTGCGCCAAAGGAACAATTCCACTTTGAGTTGCTGACCGGTAAGGAGCAATCAAAATGTGGTGTGTTTCCAGCAATTCAGCAATTCGGCTCTCCTCAATGTAGGAAAGTTCAAGATTCACAATGTCTTCTACTTCCAGATCTTTACAAACCTGCACCCAATTTTTATTCCCCCAGGGTTCACCCGCAATTGTGAGGGATCCGTTTATCTTTCGATCCCTAAGCAACTTCATTGCAGCAATTCCTAAATCAGCACCCTTGTACTCTCGCAAATAGCCGAGAAATAGCAATTTCAACTCACCTCCTGGAGGATCCGTTTGATGCAGTTCAATAATTGAAGGAAGCGGTATTACTTCAATTTTTACTTTCACTTCAAGTGTTCTGATCTGTTCTTTCAAATAGTTGGCATGAACAACAACATTTGATGACCGCATCAGGACTTGTCGGATTAGGAATTTCGAAAAAGGGAAGTATTCATGGGGCATCACGTTATGCACAAGCATTGTTATTTTATCCCTGCCACATAGAGATTGAATTATAATTATGCTTAAAGCCTGGAAAGGATGAACCCAAGGAATTATGATTTTGTCATAACGATTGCCGCGTAAACCTGTTTTGACCCATGACATCGGACTCCACCATTTGAGTTTCCAGTCGACATCCGAATCCACTTCCGAGAAAAGTAGTTTGGGAGATTTACGAAGGATCCTTGGGTATTGAGTCTTCCAACTTATGACGTCCACGGCATGTCCTAAGGTTCGAAGACTTGTCACCAAGTTAAAGGAGTGCTGAGAGATTCCGCCCTCGATCGGTGGAACGGGTCCCACGAACAGAATCTTCATCTCCGTGAAACCTTGCTTGCCCTAAATCCAATTTGGAGAATAAGTAATCCTAATGACTCAGCAACCCTTGTAATTAGGACAGCCGTGACAATAATGCCAGCATCAAATCCGAATATTAAACTTAGGCCTCCGGCAATTAACTCTCGGGCACCAAGCCCACCTGGAAATATCCCAAGCGCAGAAGCTAGGACACCGCTTGCAGAGATTACTACAGCTGAACTGAGCGAGATGTGACGACCTAAAGCCATCATGATAAAGAATAAATTCATTCCACTTATCAAAGAAATGTACATTGCCAACAGGCACAACTTCCAAAGAACCTTGATGGATTCATCTACGTTGTGGGACAAAATGTAAAGACTTAAGATCCCAACGGCGAGTCCTAACATCAATGCGACAGCACCATAAAGATGTGAAATACCGACGAGAATAAAGCCAGAGATGGTTAGCGACATGCTAAGTACTACTAATGAAACTGCGGCCGTCACGGCTGTGGCACGCTTTATCGGAATTCCCTTCTTTTTTAGAGATGAGATCCGAACAAAGAGAGCACCTGGAATTGGCAGGAGATTCGCAATCGTGGCTGCGGAAGCTACCCTGAGACTTTCAGCAAAATCTACCTTGACGTTGAGTGCCTTGCAGGCGAGCGAGAACTGTAATCCAATTATCGAAAACCCTGATGGTATCAAGACGCCAATAATATATAGGTAGCCCCACAAGGAAAACCCCTCAATTGCACCTAATGACCGACTTGAAACTACAAGGGACACGACGACTAGCAAGAAGGTTAGAGACCATTTGAGAAGAAGGCCATATTTTGAGTTTAGAAATTTTTTGACCAAATCAACCTTTTGGTTAAGTTGCCTGCCTATGCTCACCAAAATCAGCGCCAATCCTGTGATCAAGTTGAATTTGCTAGCTGGTCAAATTGTTGCTTTGGGTAGTTTCTCTAAGACCTAAGTATACAACTGTTGGTCAACCTGGTTTTAAACGAATGCAATTCTCAGTGCACGACAGATCTCGCACTCCAATAAACTCGTCAGAATAAATGATGTCAGCGGGAAAATACATTAAATTGAGGGGAAACTGAACCTAAATTGGTATTTTATAGGTATTCACATCAAACCATTAGAAAGTATCGGTAATGAAAAAATTATTTATCCAGATTCCATGCCTAAATGAATCCGAGTCATTACCTGTAGCCCTTGCCGAGCTCCCTCGAAAGATTGAGGGCATTGATGAAGTCCTATGGCTAGTTATTGACGATGGCTCGAATGATGGAACTTCGGAGGTTGCCCTTTCACTCGGCGTTGATTACGTTGTTCGCTTCAGCCAAAATAAGGGGCTTGCTTCCGCATTTAGCGCTGGAATAGATGCCTGCCTTAAATTGGGTGCAGACATTATTGTAAACACCGATGCTGACAATCAGTACGACGCATCTGCGATTCCCAAATTAGTAAAACCAATATTGGACAGAACTGCTGACGTAGTTGTTGGCGATCGAAATGTTTCTAATGTTGATGAGTTTTCATTCTTAAAGAAGGTGCTCCAAAAATTTGGAACTCGAGTTGTAAGCAGTATGTCGGGAGTTCCTATAGCCGATGCTACCTCTGGATTTCGTGCATACAGTCGTGATGCGGCGCTGCAGATAAATCTGGTCTCAAATTACACTTACACTTTGGAATCATTGATTCAGGCTGGGCATGCTGGGCTTTCCCTTGCAAACATACCCGTCAAGCGAAATGATGCACTGCGTCCAAGTAGATTGTTCAAGTCCACTGGGGCATATATACGGAAGAATGCCTGGTCTCTTTTTAGATTGAATACCCAATACAAACCATTGCAACTTTTCATCCCAACTGCTTTTGCGCTTTCTCTTTTGGGTTTTCTTTGCTTCTTGCCATGGGCCGTGGATGTTGCGTCACCGCCATCAACGCCTCATGTTCAGTCGACTATTCTTGGCGCAATTTTGATCATAAGTTCGGTTCAGGTTGTACTCTTTGGCCTTTTAGCTGATGCGATTTCTTCCGTAAGGCATCTTTCAGTGAATAGCCTGGAGCGACTCCGCGTTATTGAACTTCAGCTGCATGTGGCACCTAGATTGCATCCGGGTTTGCGGGACGATTCCTAATCTTGCTTTAATTTCCAGCCTTTAGTCAATGCTCTTGCAATGATATCGGCGTGGCGTGATTCGTGAATAAATAAGAAATTATTTACGTAATTTGGGTCTTGTCTCAATGAGCCAACTTTTTTGTTTGCTTCGACCCTTTGGTGCTTGCCCAAATCAAATTTGGCAATTGGTAATAATTGTTTACGGTCATGGGGCGAAATAAACAAGCCGCTATACCCATTAGATTCCAGGAGGGAAAAACATTGTTTGAGAATGTGAGGATTGTCGGGATGGTGCCTAACCTCAGCTTCAAATATTATTGTGGGGTGCTGGGTGGTCAAAATAGGTATTGAAGATTTCAATACCTCAAATTCATTTCCTTCCACATCAATTTTTATGAGGTCTGCAGCATTTACCAAGTGCTCTAATGGTGCAACTTTTACAATAATTTTCTCTAATTGAAATCCAATATTTGCAACCGGGCTAAGACTCGCTCGGGTCGAAACTCTCCTACTTTTTTCAAGCGGAATATGCAATTCCATTTCACCAGTTGAATTCGCAACAGCATATTCAAGGACCTCAACTTCTTCATCTTTGAACAGGTTTCTCATGTGGTTGGCTAATTCTGGAATTGGTTCGATTGCTTGGACAGTTGCATTTGCACGAAGAGCTGCGTAAATATAAGTTCCTTTATTTGCCCCAATGTCAATAAAATTCTCACCGTGGGCAAGCAAGTCTGTCACCAAACCCACTTCATATTCACGTTGCAAATGGGAAATAATTTTTTGGGCCGCTGCCCTAATTTGCCTTGAAAAACTATTCACTCCTCATTGTATCCACCATAAATTTCTATCGGGATTCTTGTACAGATAGACTGTTTTCCGGTCAACAGTAAAGCGAAATAGTACCTAATTGGCCCCGTAGCTCAGGGGATAGAGCAGTGGTTTCCTAAACCATGTGCCGCATGTTCGAATCATGCCGGGGCCACATAGTCAAAAGTCCAAAAAATCAAGTAGTGAGTTACTTCTTAGTAAAGTGGTATCGGGAACTTTTCCAATGTCTTAAGGGGTCTTTGATGCCATCAGCACTTATTACCGGAATCACCGGACAAGATGGGCTATACCTTGGTGAATTACTTTTGGAAAAAGGGTACGAAGTTCATGGCTTAATTCGTGGCCAAAACAATCCGAAGGAAGCCCTGGTTCGATCAGAATTGCCTGGAGTTAATTTAATTAATGGTGATCTCACTGACACTGCAAGTTTGTTTCGTGCTTTAGATACCGCTGCTCCTGATGAGGTTTATAACCTTGGAGCAATTTCTTATGTAGCTTACTCGTGGGATCAGGCTCAACTAACTTCGCAAGTAACGGCGCTTGGTGTGCTGAACATGTTGGAAGCAATTCGAATCAATACTGCAAATGGATCTTCTAAACCTAAGTTCTATCAAGCTTCAAGTTCAGAAATGTTTGGCAAGGTTCAGGAAGTTCCTCAGGTTGAAAGCACTTTGTTATGGCCGCGCAGTCCATATGGTGTGGCAAAGGTATTTGGCCACTACATGACTATTAACTATCGCGAGTCATATAACTTCCAGGCGAGTTCTGGAATTTTGTTTAATCACGAATCACCAAGACGTGGTCCAGAATTTGTAACGCGCAAAGTGAGTCAATCTGTTGCTCGAATTGCTACCGGTAAGCAAGACAAACTCGTTATGGGTAATCTCGATGCCCAGCGCGATTGGGGTTTTGCTGGCGATTACGTCAAAGCAATGTGGCTAATGCTGCAGCAAGAAGTCGCTGATGATTACGTAATCTCGACTGGCAAAACGCAATCAGTTCGTGAACTGGTACAACTTGCGTTTCAAATTGCTGGAATAACGGATTGGGAAAAGTACGTTGAACAATCTTCGGAATTCATGAGACCAGCTGAAGTCGACTTACTAATTGGTGATCCTGCTAAAGCCAAGGCCGTACTTGGTTGGGAAACCGAAACCTCTTTTGAAGAGCTCGTAACCATGATGGTTGAAAATGACCTTTGTATTGAATCTGCAAAATAGTTAACAAGAACATGCGAGCTTTAATAACCGGTGTTGCTGGCCAAGATGGAACTTTGCTGAGCGCTGCCTTGCTCAGCAAGGGCTGGGAGGTTTTTGGAACCCATTTACCAAACGAAGAAATCTCCAGTGATCATGCCCTTAATCAGTATTCACTTGCGACTTTGGATATAACAAACACTGATCAAGTTTCTGAAGTCATTAAAGACATCAGCCCTGATGTGATTTTCCATTTAGCTGGAATTACTTCCGTTAGTGCTTCCATTCAAAATCCTGAATTAACCTTTGCAGTTAACGTTGGCGGAACTCAGAATCTGCTAGATGCTCTAGCTATCAATGCCCCAGATTCACTCTTTATTCATGCGGCCAGCACGGAAATTTATGATGCAGCAAGTGGTGTGATTTCGGAAGATAGCTCGCTCGCGCCAAGATCTCCATATGCCGAATCAAAAGCTGTTGCCTATCAGGCAGTGATTGATGCTCGTACCCAAGGCTTGAGAGCAACTAACGCAGTGCTCTCAAATCATGAATCGTATTTACGCAGCACAGATTTTGTCACCGGAAAGATCGCTAATGGCGCAGCTCGGATAAAACTGGGATTACAGGAGTCGCTCCTCCTTGGCAACATTGATGTTGAAAAAGATTGGAGTTCAGCTAATGACATTGTGAATGGTCTAGTCGCTATTGCAGAACAGGGGTTTGTTGGCGATGTGATCCTGGCTTCTGGACGGTCAACTAGTTTGATTGAGATTCTGGAAAATGCATTTTCTTATGTGGGTATTGAAAACTGGCAAGACTTCGTAAGAACGGAAAGTGATCTAGTTCGACATGGCGAAAGCAAGTTAATTCAAATTGACCCAAGTTATGCAGCCATAACACTTGGTTGGCGGGCAACCACACCGACAGAAGACTGGGTTGGCCAAATGGTTCAGCATCATTTGATTAACAGCCAGCCTTAAAGCAATATCTACCAGGATCAACTGTCGGCTTAACCGTTGGCTTAACATTTGGCTTGACTGATTGATCCACCGGCGGCTTAGGTTTCACCGTAATAACTATCAGCGAGGTAGCTTTCCCACCCTTGCCATCGGTTACTGAATAAGGAATTGCAAACTTTCCATCCCAATTTTTCGGTGGTGTGTAGGTGACAATGTCGCCAGCAACCTTTGCACTTCCGTATTTAACTTTTCCAAGTTTGATTCCAAGTGAATCACCATCAACATCGGAAATTTGTGGAGCCAGTGAAAACTTAATTGCTTTTCCACCTGTCAAAGCCGTCGCACTTACAACTTTTGCTCGTGGCTTGTGATTTACGTAGATCTTTGTGGTTGAAGTGTCATTTTCAGAGTTTGCATCATTCGCAGCCAAGCTAGTTTTACTAGTTGCCCAAACGGTTAACCATGATGTTGATCGTGCTGGCTTCACCAAAAGTTTGATCTGAGCTGTTTCGCCTACAGCCAGTGGGTTGGCACTTGATACACCCAAAGCTGCAGCCGAACATGTCATCGATATTGGTGACATTTTGGAGCAACCCGCAGGCATACTGGCCAGAGTCAGTTTGGCGCCATCTTGTGCAGAAAGTTTCAAAACAGGATCCGGATCAGCAGTTGGTCCTAGATTTGTAATCGAAGCTACTAGACCAGCACTTTGACCAGCTTGAATGTAATCCTTTGAAAATTCAATTGTGGTTGTCAGGTCCGTATTCAATGCTCCGTACTTAACAGTGACTGCCTCTGAAACAGTTTGCTGGGTCCCGAATGGGCCTTCATAAGTTGCAGTTGCTTGATTTTCAAAATATCCAGGTGAGCTCTGAGAGGCTCCATTGCTGGTGCCGCGGATTATGAATGAAGTTGATGCTCCTGCGGCTATCGAACCTAGATTTTTACAAATCGATTTTGGTGGTACCACCTTACAATCTGTTCCTGTTGATGTAACTGACACTAAGTCCTTGGGCAGCCTGTCAAAGACTTGAACATTAGCTGCATTTGCTTGGCCAACATTGGTTGCAGTAACTGTGTATTCGATAACATCGCCGATTTCAACGGTCGTGGGATTTGCTCCTGATAATGATGAGACAACTTTTGTAAGTTTTATATCTGGTGAAGCTATCTCCACGCTTAAAGCAAGTCCACTGATGAAATAAACGTCAGCTGATGCCGATGGCCATAATTTTGCGGATGTGACATTGTGACTCAAGCCATTGACCATTGAAATCTGATCGACGTCTATACCAAAGGTATTTCTGGAACGACTTGGACTGCTGTTGTTTAGGTATGGGTTATGAATTCCTAAATTTGAAATCGTACTATTTGCAATATTGTTATCTGGATTTACTTGATCTGCGATTACCACACTGGCTTTTGCATCAACTATTGAAATTGAATCAGTCTTGGTGCTGGCATCGCCATCAAATGCAACCATTCCGAAATCGGCAAGGACATTACCTTTTGCTGCAGTTCGAAAGTTGTTGAAAATGAATTCATCGTCTTGAATCATTGATTCTTGAGCAAAGCCTTTATAAATAGTTATAGCTTTCGGACTCGAATCCGGATCGCGGTAAGCAACGACTATCCCCCAGCCTGCAGCTTTATCCAGCCCCAAAGTCGTTTGAATGTTTGCAACTGAAATCAACATGGTTTGGTGTGGGCCGGATACCGTCCATTTCTGGTTGGTGTTAGAAAATCTTGCCGTGACATCGGCACTTGCTCGATATGGTCCCAAGTTTGTCTGAGCATTTACTTGATACACATCATTTGTCGTAGCAGTAGTTTTGCAAGCTGTGGAGCTTACACAAGTTTCACTACCGATTGCGAATAAGACCTCATTCTTTTTAGTTGCATCTATCGCCGAAGTATCGCCAGAATTTAGCCGCAAGCTCCCACCCCAAAACAGAGTTGCATGCACGACTTCTGCATTTGCTGGAATGGTTAATACCCCTTGGGAGGAATTGAAGGTACTAGAAGTTGGGACATCACTAAAAGTTGTTTTCAAATTTGTCATTACAAAGTCATCGTTGTTGAGCTTTGCTCCTTTGCGTTGCCTTGCATCCTGACAAAGACTGGAATTAGCGCCCGAGGTGGTAGAGCAAGTTAAAACGCTATTTCCCGTGGATGTGAAGTTTCCATTTAGCGTGCCTTGATAAGCAATCGACATGTCCTGGAGCACGATCGAGTGTGCTGGCGGCGTGATCGAGGAAAGCAAAATTGCGCTAATTGCGCACACAGTTGTAGCTACTGAAAGTTTTCTTGCTCGATAAATGAACATTTTTCACCTTGTCATCGGTGATGTCTCCCGTGCAGCGCCGATTCCCTAAAGCCTAAATCGCAACTGACTTCAGTTTCAAGCAAAATGTAAAGGATTTATTGATATACGAATCAACTTTTTAGACTAATCCGAAGGTGGCAGCAAATTCTCATCGATAGTTATCGGAAGTTGCGGCGGATTGGCCTTTAATTTTTCAAGTTCTGCGGTCTTAGTTTTGATTTCTCGCAAGGCAGGTGCGTTAACTGCTTCGATAGGCACGCGTCCGTAAACCGGGTTACCCCAAATGCTGATTTTTGCCACTCTGCGACCTGGTCTAGGTGCGTCCCACATTTTGCCGTCTCCGGCATAAATACCAACGTGGTAAACGCCACCGCGACCAGACCAGAACATTAAATCTCCTGGCTTGCGATCGTCAGCACTAATTTTGTCTGACCAGGTGTACTGGGCAGATGCAACTCGAGGGAGGTTAATTCCCATTTGAGCAAAGACGTACGAGGTGTAACCCGAGCAATCGAAACCACTAGGGGTTGTGCCACCTCGAGCATAAGGAACGCCGCCATAGTTATTTGCAATGTCTATAACTTGATCGCCATCAACAAAAGTTTGGGATGCTCGCTCTTGAGCATTTGCAATGTCTTCCTCCAGGGCCTGAATAGTTCGTGAGCGCGAAGCCTGTAGAGCTTGGAATGACTCGCGAACCGTCAAGTACTGGGTCACTGCTTCTTTTGCGGCACTGGCTTCGTATTGAACTGTGGTGTCGACTGGAGTTGGTACCGAGTTTGCATTTACTACTGATGCTCCCGTTGCGGCGCCCAGAGTTCCCAAAACCAATGTCAAACTTGCTGCGGCCCAAGGCAGTGAAGTGCGAGGCTGACTTGCGTGCCGTCCTGGTTTTCCATTTATCAAATCAACAAGTGCGTCAACTCGAGAGTCAATGCGGGACATAGTCTTTGTTAAAGCAGAGTCAGCATCGTCGATGTGATCGGTGGCGAAGTTTGAAATTCTAGAGGCTGCGGAGGCAAGTGTTTTGGTACCCCGGGCCACTTTAAGGTCCACGGAGGCTATTGAGTCATCAAGTTTTGCCTCAGAAATCACAATGCGATTTGTTGCGAATTCTGAGATTTTCACATAACCATAAGTAGCTCGCGCTACTCGTTTATCAAATCGATAATCGATTCGAGTTAATCCGCTCGATAGCCCGTTGTCAACAACGTTAATGTGATTACTTAAAGCAGTTTGTGCAGCCACACCTCGCGCTGTACCTCTTGTAATTCGAGCATCAACTCTGGAAATTCCATGGTCTATCGCTTTTTCAAAAGCAAGTGCCTTTACATTAACCACGTTAATTGTGGTTGCTACTGCGTTTGTTCCTTGAGCGATGCGGAGGTCTAATCGAGCGTCGACGCTTAATAAATCAGTTTCGATTCTTTGATCGATTCGTGCGGCGATTCGGTGGGCAAGATTTATAGTTTTTGATTTGCGTCGGTGTGCACGATTAGCAATGTTTGTTGCTCGGGCATCCACACGATCAAATCCGCGAGTGATTTTGTTTTCGCCGCGGTGGGTTAGCGCGATACCTGCATTAACTGTTGCAGATGTTGCTCGAGCACCTGTTGCAGTGAGACGGTCAAAGCTATGGAGTGAACGATTCAGTTTTACATTTGCACGATCTTCGAATCGCAGGGCCAGCATCATGAAGCCATCGACAGCGGCCAAAGACTTCGCCGCCCGAGTTGTTGTTCGAGAATCGAATTTGCTAACCCGCCGATCTAATGCCCGATCCAAAGAATCGGTCGAGCGGGCTAGGCGTTGCGAAATTGAACTGCTGC
>Ga0214917_10000558_pt1 | contig 48765 bp, 43 predicted proteins | sample LL_1208_BB_MetaG_FD_177983 | JGI IMG/M metagenome (GOLD analysis project Ga0214917, IMG submission 177983) | Freshwater microbial communities from Lake Lanier, Atlanta, Georgia, United States - LL_1208_BB | ecosystem: Environmental > Aquatic > Freshwater > Lake | place: USA: Georgia | collected... | reverse complement strand
GTCGCTCGGTTGTGGTTCAAACAGCGCCTCGCCACGGCGCAACTGGGCGATTTGCATGAAAATCCACGGATTTTCCATGGCACCACGGCCAATCATAATCCCGCTGGCATTGTAGACCTCGAGGCGGCGGAGCGCTTCGGCGGCATCTTTGACATCGCCTGAGCCCAGCACGGGGATTTTGACCACCTCGCGGACTTCACGCACCCGATTCCAATCAGCAGTACCGGTGTAGAGCTGGGCACGGGTACGAGGATGCAACGCCAAGGCCTTGACCCCGGCGGCTTCGGCCATGCGCGCCGTATCGAGGTAGTTGAGCGAATTATCATCCCAGCCAGCGCGGTATTTGAGGGTGACCGGGATTTGCACGGCGGCAATCACGGCTTTGATGAGCGCTTCCATTTTGCACAAATCTTTGAGCAACGCCGAACCATGGCCACCACCGGTGACTTTGGGCGACGGACAGCCACAATTGATGTCGAGGATGTCGGCACCTAGTTGCTCGACCGTTTTGGCGGCACTCGCCACCAAATCAGGGTCGTTACCACTGAGTTGCATGGTAATGGGGCGCTCTTCGGGCATAAACTCGAGCTGGTTGTGGCGCGAGCGAGCTCGTGGGCTGACACTGGCGGCATTGGTCATCTCGCTCGACACCAGTCCACAGCCCCCCAGGCTCAAAATCGTACGCCGAAAGACGCTGTCGGTCACCCCTACCATCGGCGCCAAGACGATATTGGGGGAAATACGAATATGTCCGACGTAATACTCATTGGCTAAATTTTGATATACACTAGACATGACACGGTGCTCCCTATGCTCCATCAATCCATATGCTTTTTGTCACTACATAGTAGTATACCAAACAGTATTTTTTATCGCACATTTACAATCCATTTTGCATGAAAACCGAGTCAGCAATGTCAACACTTACTCCCGCGCAACACGAAATGGTCGCTATCGCCAAAGAAGTCGCGGCCCAAATTGCCCCCCAAGCCGACACCTACGATCGCACCGGCACCTTCCCCACGCCGTTTTATCAGCTCCTACACCAATCAGGCTATTTGGGCTTTGTGGTGCCTCGTGAGTTTGGGGGGCGTGGTGCCTCGCTCTACGACATGGTGCGCTGCCAAGAAGAGCTCGCCAAAGGATGCGGCTCCACCGCTATGGCCATCGATATGACCATCCACGTCATCGGCCGGATCGGCCAAATGCGCAATTATCCCGCTGACATTTTTGCCACCATCTGTCACGACATCGTCCAAAACGGCGCCTTGATAAATGCCGTCGCCAGCGAAAAAGAACTAGGCAGCCCGTCACGTGGCGGCCTGCCCAATACCACTGCGACTTGGGATGGCAACCAATGGCGCATCAACGGCCACAAGTTGTTTGTCAGCATGGCGCCCGCCCTCAATTATCTGATTACCGCGGTGGCTTTGCCCGTCAGTGCCGAAATGCCCAACGGCGGCACCGCCAACGCGATTGTGCGCGGCGGTAGCCCGGGACTGAGCATCATCGATACTTGGGCCGACGCCTTGGCGCTCCGCAGTAGTGGTAGCGGCGATGTGGTCTACCACGATGTAGCCGTGGATGATGCCTGGCTGATTGATCGCAAAGCGCTAGGGAGCCCATCCCCCGTCGAGCCCCCCACCGGTATGGCTTGGTTTGCCCTCACGCTGGCGGCCGTCTATTTGGGCATCGGGCAAGCGGCACTTGATGCCGTGGTGCATTACGCCAAAACCCGCGTCCCCACCGCCTTGGGCAAACCCATCGCCACCTTGCCGTTGATCCAACGACGCCTCGGCGAAGCCAGCATCCCGTTGCAGACGGCGCGCGCCTTGCTCCACGACGTGGCTGCCACCTGGAGCAACGACCCGGCGGCACGATTGACCATCGGGCCACGCATCGCCGCCGCCAAATACGCCGCCACCAATGCGGCGGTGATTGCCACCGACCACGCCTTGCGGGCGGCGGGGGGCTTTGGGATTACCCGCGACTTACCCCTCGAACGTTTCTTCCGCGATGCTCGTGCCGGCCTCACCCACCCACCCAACGACGACGCCGCCCTCGAAATAGTCGGTCGCGGCCTCACACAATAATAGAGCGTGCGAATTTATCCTATCGCCGCACACAGGGCACACAGAGGGCGCAGAGGCGCAGACATCACCACCAACGTCATTCCATGCCGGGTGCTGGCACCCGTAGCGTGGAATCTCCGTGGCTTGCCAGATCATTGTTACTCGTATGACTCACGCAGAGGCATTTTCAATTTTCAATGTTGCATTCACACGACAATCCCCCTACCCAATCGTTGGGTAGGGGGATTGTCGTGTGTGATTAACGATACGCGCCTTCGACGGCCTGACTGCCACCTATGGCTGGTTGACTCATCAGCGTGCGGAAGACTTCCAACGTGGCTTCAATATGATTGCTATCAATCCCGTAGTGGGTCACGGCACGAATGCTATTTGCGCCAAAGCCCCCCACCAAAATCCCGTGTGCTTTGAGTTGACCAATCAAGGCGCCCAAATCGCGACCATCGGTAATCGAAAAGACCACGATATCGGTTTGGATTTTGTTCATATCGACGGCAATGCCAGGGATGGTGGCAAGGCCTGCGGCCAAAATGCGGGCGTTGACGTGATCTTCTGCGAGGCGATCGACCATCTCAGTGATGGCCACAATCCCCGCCGCAGCGATAATCCCGGCTTGGCGCATGCCGCCCCCCAACATTTTGCGCAGGCGGCGCGCTTTGCGGATCAAATCGGCATCGCCCGCCAAAATCGAGCCAATCGGCGCCGATAAGCCTTTTGACATACAAAACTGCACGCTGTCGACATGTTGCGTGATTTCTTTGACATCAACGCCCAACGCCACAGCCGCATTAAAGACCCGCGCACCGTCGAGGTGCACCTTGAGGTCGTTGGCGTGGGCCAGTTTTTTGACTTGGGCCATGTAACTAGGCGCAACCACCACACCACCACAGCCCCCATGGGTGTTTTCGAGGCAGACGAGGCGGGTCAGGGCGGCATGCGGATTTTCGCGGTCACGGATGGCACCCGCAATCGCCGTCAACGGCATTTCGCCGGCATCGGTATTGGCCACGGGGTGGTAAGCGACGCCACCCAGCACCGACGCACCACCGGCTTCGTGGTTGTAGATATGGCATTTGTCGCCGACGATGACTTCGTCACCACGACCACAGTGCGCCAACACGCCACAAAAATTCCCCATGGTGCCGCTGGTGACCAACAAGGCGGCTTCTTTGCCGACTTTGGCGGCGGCGAGTTTTTCGAGGGCATTGACGGTGGGATCGTCACCGTAGACGTCATCACCGAGGGCTGCATCAAAAATCGCTTGGCGCATAGCAGGTGACGGCAACGTCACCGTATCGCTCCGCAAATCAATCACGTTTGACATCTATTGGCTCCTTTATGTGGGTAATGTGCCCATTATATACGCAATCCCACTGCCACTTGACAAATCCCTATTCTCTGCGTATTATTTAGTTAACCGTTTAACCCCTCACTACAGCAGACAAAAACATGGTCACGATACGTCAAGTAGCAGCCCATGCCGGCGTTTCTACCGCCACTGTGTCGTACGTCTTAAACGGTCTCGGCTCGATTCCCGCCGAAACCCGGGCGCGGGTCATGGAATCGGTGGCGGCCCTCGATTACCAGCCCCGCCATGCGGCGCGAGCCTTACGCGGACGCAGTCATACCCTAGGGATTTCGATGGCAAGTGGCTACGATCGCCTCGCCGATCCCGCCACCGCCGAGATTTTGGCAGGGATGGCCCACGCAGCCTCACGCCAAGGCCTCGCGTTACTCTTGATTCCCATGAGTGATGACATCGCCAAAAGTTGTGTGGCCGTGGCTCGGAGCGGTCAAGTCGACGGCGTGATTGTCTGCGACCCCCAGCCCGAAGATCCGCGGCTGACGGCACTGCACCACGCCGACGTAGCCTGTGTGAGTATCGGTCCCCAAGGGGACGCTTGGGTCACCAGCGATATCACGGTGGGCATGGATTTGGCAGTGGCGCATCTAGTCACACTCGGTCATCGTCGGATTGCCTTGATTGCCCCCGATTTCGCCCTCGCCGCCAGTGATTGGTACGTAGAGGGATTCCTCGCCGCCTTGGCCACTGCCCAGCTCGCATTACTCGATGGCGGGATTGTCGCTAGCGGGCGCCGTGAAGCCGATGGTGAAGCGGCCATGGATGAGTTACTGGCCTTGCCAGAGCCTCCCACCGCCGTGATTGCCGCCAGCGACGAATTGGCCTATGGTGCGATGCGTGCAATCCGGGATGCAGGGTTGGTGGTCGGACGCGATGTATCGCTGATGGGCTTCGACGATTTACCACCAGCAGCCTATTTGCAACCGCCACTCACCACCATCCGCCAACCACGTTTTGCGATTGGGGTTGCAGCCGTACAGTTGCTAGTGGCACAGATTGGCCATACCAGTCCGACCCAGTCGACCCAGTCATTAGCACCAACATTACTCGTCCGCGGTAGCACCGGGTTGGTTCCCCCCACGATTATTGCGCATTTGTCGCCTGACAAATGATTGATTTATTTGTTTACCAATGGAGGTAATGATCATGGCAGGGATTAAGTTCGATCATGTTTGGAAGCGCTTCGGCGACTTCGCGGCCCTCAAAGACCTCAACATCGAAATCAACGACCAAGAATTCCTCGTGTTGGTCGGTCCTTCGGGTTGTGGCAAAACCACCGCCTTGCGTTGCTTGGCCGGTCTCGAAGAAATCACCGAGGGTGGCATCTACATCGGCGACCGCAACGTCACCGATGTCCCCCCCAAAGACCGCGACATCGCCATGGTGTTCCAGAGCTATGCGCTCTACCCCCACATGTCGGTCTACGACAACATGGCCTTTGGTCTCAAATTGCGCAAAACCCCCAAAAACGAAATCGACCGCCGCGTCAAAGAATCGGCCGAAATGCTGGCCATCGGGCATTTGCTCGACCGCAAACCCAAGGCCCTCTCGGGTGGGCAACGCCAGCGTGTCGCCTTGGGTCGCGCCATTGTGCGTAACCCGGCCGTCTTCTTGATGGACGAGCCCTTGTCCAACCTCGATGCCAAGTTGCGTGTACAAACCCGCGCCGAAATTTCGAAGTTGCACCAACGCCTCAAGACCACCTTCATCTATGTGACCCACGACCAGACCGAAGCTATGACGATGGGTACCCGCATCGCCGTCATGAAGGATGGCGTGTTGCAACAACTCGACACCCCCCAAAACCTGTACGACAGCCCCGCCAACATGTTCGTGGCCGGCTTCATTGGTTCACCATCGATGAACTTCTTCGAAGCCACCGTCGGTCGTGGGAATGGTGGCCTCGTCGTCGACATGGGTCCCTTTAACTTGCCCGTACCTGCCAGCCACGCTGCCAAGCTCGACACCTATGTCGGCAAGCAAGTCTACTTCGGCATCCGCCCCGAAAACATCCATGACGCCCACTACGTCCCCCGTGGCGTCGAAGAAAATGCCGTCATGAAGGCCAACGTCACCGTCCGCGAACCACTGGGTAGCGAAGTCTATGCCTTCGTCGAAAACGGCGGCAAAGAAATGGTCAGCCGCCTCGACCCCCGTACCAGTGCCGCCATTGGCCAAGGCATTGAACTCGTGGTCGATATGTCCAAGCTCCACGTCTTTGATCGCGACAGCGAAAAAGCTATCGTCTAATTTGTCGTCTACCTACGCCCTAAAGCCCCCCCACACCGCAGTCGCGGTATCGGGGGGCTTTGGTGTGCGCTAATTCACCACTGGCGCCAACACCAACGGAATCAGCGCATCGTCGCTCCGTACGGCTTCGACCAACAGCAATGCCGCTTCCGCCAAATGGAGTGGAATGGTGTGGTCACGCCAGGCTGGTCGAAAAGCACGGCTCTGGGCAGGATCGCTCCGATCATGCAGATGCATGCCATCAGGGTGAGTATTCAACAACCCAATCACCCGCACGATGCAATTACGATCAAGATTTGCCACCGTCTGTTCACGCATCGTAGTATCGATATCGCTGACAGCGCGTAATTGTAGTTGCCCATCCTGCAGCTGCACCGTGCCTGCGATGATAATCGGCGCATAGCGCACACCAGTGTCGTCACGCCATGGGATAGCCGCATACTGCCCCTCTGTCAGCGTCACTGCAATGCGGGTCGGCGCAAACTGTGGGGGATTATCGGGCATGATTACCACATAATCACTTAATTGCAGCTGGGGTTTGTGGTCGATAATCACGGCGGCTAATCGCACCGCAGTGTTACTTTTTTGTTGAAAAACAGTGTTCAGTGGAGCGACTGCCGGTGGCGTGCTGCCGCACCCCACCAACAACCACACCACCACACACAGCAACCCATACCGCATCTGATTATGCCTGACGTACGATCGTGGTCGCACGTACTCGTTGCAACACCGCCATCACTAACGGCGCACACGTCAACACACTCGCAATAATGCACAACGTGGTAAAGCCGAGACCAGCAATAATAAATCCACTGCTCAAGCTACTCGCCGCCGATGATAAATTGACAGTTAATTCCACCGCCCCTTGGTAGCGACCCCGTTCGTTGGGGGCCAGATTGTCGGCCAGCAACGACGAACCGCCGATGTAACACATATTCCATCCAAATCCCACCAAAAACAACCCGATGGCCAACGGCAGTACCTCGACCGACAACGGCGCAATCAGACATCCAGTAATCAAAATCAAAGCCCCAATGCTTACCACCGCCGGTCGCCCAAAGCGGTCGGCAATTGTGCCGGTTACGAACGACAAGCCGTACATGCCCAAGGTATGCGCCATAATCACCAACGAAATATCAGCCAAGGTGTGATGGTTGTGATTCATATGTAGCGACGTCACCGTCATCACCAACACCATGATGGCTTGCCCAATCAACATCGACAGCGCCGCCAACTGCACCCCCGGCAAGCGCGCAATTACCCCCAACGATCGGGCCTCGGCCACCGGCGGATCGTCGTCGCGCTTGAGTGCCTCGGTAATTTTCCGCCCGACGTCACGTGGGTCGGGGCGGAGGAATATGGTAATCAACACCCCAGCAATCAAAAAAAGTGCTGCGCCCCCAATCATCGGGCCTGCCAGCACGTCAAAGCCAAACAACGATTTGACCAGATTCCCCAACGGTGCCACCAACAACGGACCACCTACCGCACCCACCGTACCAGCAAATACGACCGTACTAATGGCCCTGGCTCGGTTTTCGGGCAAATTAGCATCGGCTGCCGCATAGCGGCTCTGGTCGACCGCACCACGCGCCGCACCTATCAGCAACAAACCAAGTAGGAAGCTGGCAAATGAATGGACGACAATCGCATAACCGCCGATACACATCCCCAAACTGCCCACAAAAAAGCCCAATGCTAAGCCTGGTCGGCGCCCGACCCGTTGCATCAACATGCCAGCAGGGTACGATGCCACAGCGGCACCGATAAGCAACAACGTACCAGGTACACCAGCCAGCACGTCACTCCCACCTAATTTGGAGCCAACAATTGGATTCACAGTAGCATTCGAAATCAGCGCTGCCGACCCCAGACTCTGCGTAATAAACAAGATTTGCGCAATGCGCTGACCAATCTTGGGGTCGACAATCGGTGCATTACTCATTGTGGTGGTAGTCCCTCTGTGCTAAAAATTATGGTACTGGAACAATCCAGACAACCCCGTCGTTGTTGTGCTCCGCACTCCAGCCACTCCCTGATACCCCCGAAATCTGCCACCAGACAAACCCATCCGCCAAAATTGGCCCCTCGAGCACCTGCACCTCTTCGTTGTCGCGCATGTATGCCGCTACTTTGGCACTCGTCGATGGCGAAATCCGTACCCGCAATGGATTGCTATTCGTATTTTGGATGACCGCCCGCGCACCTTTTTTGAGCGCGAGTGGCGCTGGTGTGGCCGGTAATGGGGTATTCGTGGCATACGCCAATTGTTGTGATGCCGGCAATGTCGGCAGTACTACCACCGTCGGTCGTGCTTTGGGCGCCACAAAAACACTCGTGGTAGTGAAATAATACACCCCCACCAAAATCACCACCACCGCTACCACAAACAGTAGATTGAGCCCTACCCGGCGCACATCGACAATCGGCACTGTGCCGGTTTTGCGCATATGCAGACGAGTCTGTTCATATGCCCGCCGGTATGGTTCATATTGATGATAATAGGTTGGGTTTGCCACGCCGCGATAGGCGTCGGCAACCCCCCGCTCATACATTTCTGCGGTATCCATATCGCCCCTCACGACAACTTGCCTATTATACCAAACCAACTGAATCTTGCGAGGCAGGCATACCGATAACACCGTTATCGTCACCATCACGATTAAGCGCTACAGTTAGCCAAATTCTTGCCACCAGCGTTGCAATGTCTGTACCGGATCATAGTAATACCGTTCGCTGTCAATCGAATACGTCCGTTGCACTACCTGCGCTTGCGCTTGGAGCATCTGTTGTACCGCCGTACCACCACCGGTCAGATGACCACGGGTATCAAGCAATGATTGCACGTGCCGGAGCCACGCAATTGGCATGTCACTATCGCCATTCGGCATTGCAAACGGCATTGGCAGCACCGCACCGTGTGCCCCTGCCTGTTGCAATTGCGTCAATAGTGTTTCGTGATAGCGCCCATCGTCATCATCACTCAGTGCAGGAATATCGAGGAGCTGTTGTTGCCACACAATCTGTTGCCAATTCGAGGCCGTAGGGCTCATCAGCGTCGGTGCCAGCCACGGCAATACTGGACGTTGCGTCAATCCAGCCACCACCTCATGCAAAAAAAGCGCCGGCGCACTCAAGCGATGCGCCGTCCGTTGCCCAAGTACTGGCATGGCACCATCAACCAGCAACACATCAACGTATTCAGCCAATAACGGCAACGAAATCCCGTGTTGCCCCAGCAACACCTTGCCATCCACCACCCCAGCCAGCACCGCTCGCGGCGCCGCCGCCCGCGCACGGGTCGTCAATCCATGCAACCAAGCGTGGGCATCTGTGGCTGTGACCGGAGCCAGTTGGCTCCATCCTTCCGCCAGCACCCAATGCCGAATCGCCACATGACTCGCAAAGTAGCCCATCACCGTCTGGATCAATAAGTGATACGCCTGTTGCCACGCCTCAGTGGTAAATGGATTGGCAATATGGAGACGTTGCCAGCGCCCATCAATCATTACCGGAGCCCCTTGTGAGGCTATTGGTTGCGTGGTACGCCCTTGGAGCCAGCCCACCACATCAGGGCTATTTTGCCATTCAGGCAACGTCAACGCGCCCCACGCCGTCACACCAAGCATCGATACCACAGCCTGCATGTTGGCCGCTTGGACAATGTCGAGGCAGCGCTCAAGATTCGCCATGCCATTCCGATCAATCCGTTGCGGGCGCGGTTGCAATTGTGCCCACGGTGGCCGCAATACGACATGACGCACCCCTATTTCAGCGAGTTGGCTACATTGATCGCGCACCACCGCCCAGTCAATCGTTTGCCATCCATGCCTAGTTTGACACGCTGGGGTGTAGAGCACCGCCCCCATAAAGAGTTGACTGGTCATGGCTTAACGGCAGGCCCGGTCCCCCGCAAAAAGATGTCTGGCCACGGACTGAAATTACTCACAAATTCCTCAGCTGGCAGATTTTTGCCGTTGACGGTAATAATTCGGTTTACCACTACACTCATACCATCTTTGGCTTTGTCCGTCTGTTTGGTCTTGCCGGTGGGCAATGTCGGATCATCCACATACTGTGGTGCTTTCGGTGCAGCAATCACGTTCACAGTTTTGGGGGTGGTTACCTGCACCGCTCGCCCCGTCGCCGTACCTCGTAATTGCACATCAAGAAGCTGTCGTTCGGTATCGACCATGGCATCAACCATAATCCAATTCCCCGTGTCATTGACAAACCGCAAGTCAAGTTCACCCGTATAAATCGCCGCATCGAGCCCGGGGCCGGCCGTATCGGGGTAGGCATAATCATCATACCATTTGATATAAAACGGATGCGCATGCCATTCCTTAAATGGCAACCCCGCATAAAACGCCGCGCGAAAGAGCGAAGTCGACACTTGACACACCCCACCGCCCCATTCTTGTTGCGTCCGCTTGCCGATTACCGCATACCCTTTGACAAAACCATTCTTCTCGTTTATTTCCCCTACTTCGGTATTAAACGAAAACGTCGCACCTGGGGCAATCAATACCCCGTCAATATGTGCTGCACCTGCCAATATATTGGTAATCCGGTATTTGGCCGAGCCAGCAAAGCTACTCCGCCCCGTACTCAACACATCGTCAAATCGCAACGCATTGATTTGGCTCGTACTCAACTGTGGCGATACGGCGACGACGGGCAATTCAACCACGCGATCCGTCGCAAAAAACGCAGCTTTGATTTTTTGGACGGCTACGTCCCGATCAAGACGCACCCCATGACGACTAGGCTGCACAATGGTTGCCCGCCCATCAACCACCTTCACCCGCGCCTCCACACTCCCCGTGTCTACATATTGCGCCAAGATATCAACGGCACGAGCAATTTCGTTCGTGTCAGGAGCAACGTCGATGCCGTTAGCCGTTTTATTAATGACAATCTTCTGAATCAATTCATCACGTTGCCACAACCAATTTCGTGCCCCATATTTAATCTCTATCGGCGCACTCAACAGTTGCTGCGCAATATTAACACTCTGTGCGAATTTTTTTGCATCGGTTTTGCTGATAAGTTCATTAGTACGGAGTGTAACCGTCATTGGCCGTGCTACCCGTATCGCATTCAACATATCGACCATCGTCTGGTCTACTAGCACCAGTCGACCATTTTGCGCCGGCACCGCTTGGACTTCACCCGTCTGCCCATCAATCACAATGTCAGCAACTTGCACCGGCTGGTCTAGTTCTTTACTGATTTGCACCAAATAATGCTGTGCTTTCACACCATTCACAATGATGTGTGGACCCACATCCAAGTTGCCACGCCAACGCAACCACATGTTGCGCACCCACACGCCAAACCCGCGCCGAATACTCAACCCCAACAACTCATTACTTGTTTGATTGATGTCCAGCTCAATCCCTAAATCAGAAGCACTCGGATGCCATTCCTGTTCGCGATATTTCAACGTCACTGGCGCTTTCAAAAATGACGCATACCGCTTGCTAATGGTCGTGGTCAACAAATCACGCGTTTGCCCACCCATTGCCACACCTTGCAATGTCACCCCATTTGCAACCGTTGGCTCACTGTTGGGTAACAAATATGGCACACCAACTGCCAGCACTACCAACACGATTGCAATCAGCACGACTGCGCGCATGTCGTTGCTGTCCGAGCGCTCTTTGGTCCACGTCAACCACCCCGTCACCCCACCGCCCACAACCCGTGTTTCGCTAGGGGGCGCAGTCGGCGTCCCTAGATTTGTAGGCGGCTTAAACCCATCTCGCCGCCGTTGTATCGGCCCGTATTTTTGTATGTAGCGTTGGCGCATAATTACTCTAAATACTATTGTGTGCGTACTACATATACTAGCATTGCTTATTTTTATTGTCAACCAATTAGAGTATTATTTTTTGTAGTGTAATTTTTCAAAAAGACATTCTGGCCACGGTGAATCCTCCTGCGCCCATAGCTACAGCGCATCGCGCGGGCGCAGAGTTCGTTGGCCGGCCAGCAGAGCTACGACACAATGGTCAAAAACCGTCCATCACTGGCACGGGTGATTGTTTTGGTTGCCACCACCGCATCGCGATTAATCGGCCCATAAATATGTGGAAAGCGGGGCGCCAAGGTATCGCCCGGGCTAGGTGCTTCCCACTTGAGTGGACTCATCAAGCGCTCGCTATCAATCACCAACAACAAAAAGTCCCCTGCAACCTGTTGATAAAAGCGATTCGCCACCGCAATCATCAATTCATCGCCCGCCGTACAATGCACAAAGCCATCAGTGGCGTATTCGGCGGGCAAATACGCTTGATCACTCGGCCAGTGTTGCCAACGCGTCGTTGTCACGAGATGATAAATCAGGCTCATAGGTACTCCATAAAACGCATGCGCTGACACTTGGTCAGCGCATGTGCCCCACCACCACAACTAGAATTCTGCCATCACATTGGCAAAGGCCTCGCGGCTCGGACGGAGGCGGGATTCGTCAATATACGCGAGCGGCGTATCGCTCAGATTCATCATTTGCGGCAACGTGGCGCGTGCTTCGTTGATATAAATCAACCCTGTCACAAATTCATTGGCTACGCGCGATTCTTCCATCAATTTCATCGCCTGCCAACGATCGGTGGGGTCGTAGTCACGAGCCAATTTACGCAACTTAATCGACGGGCCGTCGTGCAAGCGCACCACTTGCTCGGTGCCTGGCTCGTAATCGACTTGCACTTCGTTGAAACTAGGGATGAAGGTGATGTCTTGGATGCGCTCTTCATGCTCTTTGCCATACGTATAGCTTTTGGTCGACGAATCTTGATTATTAAAGGTCACACAAGGACTGATAATGTCAATCACTGCCGTTCCTTCATAGCACAAGGCCGCCTTAAGCAATTCGCGCACCTGCTTGGCGTCACCGGCAAACGAACGGGCCACAAAGCCACAATCCGCCGCCAAGGCTTCGACACAAATGTCGATAGGGGGGAGTTCGTTGATACCGGCGTACTTAAGATTTTGGCCGACATCGGCAGTGGCCGAATGTTGACCCTTGGTCAAGCCATACACGCCGTTGTTTTCGACGATATACACCATCGCCACATTGCGACGCATCATGTGTTTGAATTGACCAAAGCCAATGCTGCCGGTATCGCCATCACCGCTAATCCCAATAGGCAACAAGGTGCGATTGGCAAGCGCCACGCCGGTGGTGACCGATGGCATACGACCGTGCAAGGTGTTGAAGCCAAATGAACGACCAAGGAAGTAGGCCGGGGTCTTGCTCGAACACCCGATGCCACTCATCTTGACCACTTGGCGAGGGTCGAGCGCCAAATCATAACACGCAGCAATGATTTGACTTGTGACCGAATTATGGCCACACCCCGCGCACAACGTCGTCGTGCCACCTTGGTAGTCTTGGCTGGTGAGTCCGATCCGATTGGTCGGACGATTCGTCACAGTTGTCATTGTGGATACCTCGTTTATTTGTTTGCGCCGCTACGGTGCTGCAGAATACGGTTGGTCACAAATTCGGCGGTCAATGGCAAACCGTCACACAAATTGACGGCGCGCAAATTGCCTGCCCACGCCGGCACATGACTGCACAACAGCTGCAACATTTGGCTGTCTTGATTCAATTCCACCACATAGACTTCGGCATGCTGGGCCACAAACTGGCTGACATCGTCGTTAAATGGCAATGCCCGTACCCGTAAGTAGTTACTTGCGACACCGTGGGCACGCAGATAATCACGGGCTTCACGCACCGCATCATGGGTCGAGCCATAGGCGATAATCCCTACCGACGCACCCGGTGTGATGTCGGTAATCGGCGCCGGCACGAGGGTGCGGGCAGTGTCATACTTGCGTGACAAGCGATCCATGTTGCGCTTCCAATCGTCGTTGCGCTCGCTATACACCGCTGCTTCGTTATGACCCGTACCCCGCCCAAGCCAGGCTGCCCGGGGGTGTTGATTGCCAGGGATGGTGCGATAGGGCACACCGTCGCCATCGACATCGCGGTAGCGCCCCCATTGGTTGTTGTGCTCTGCCAAAAACGCCTCGAAGGATTCAGTGTGCAATACTTTGCCTCGGTTGAGTGGTTGTGTAGGGTAATCAAATGGGTTGGTCATCCAATTGTTCATCCCCAAATCGAGGTCACTCAACACCAACACCGGTGTTTGCAGTTGCTCAGCCAAATCAAATGCCATCCCGGCAAATTCGAAGCATTCTTGCATCGAGCCAGGCAACAAACAAACGTGGCGACTATCGCCATGCCCCAGGTAGTAGGCCGACAAAATATCCCCTTGCGAGACGCGGGTGGGCAATCCGGTGGATGGTCCCATCCGCATAATATCCCAGATCACCACCGGCACTTCGGCGAAGTAGGCCAGGCCGCCGAATTCGTTCATCAACGAAATCCCCGGCCCCGACGTGGCCGTCATCGCCCGCGCACCAGCCCAGCCGGCACCCACGATAATCCCAGCCGCAGCCAGTTCATCTTCGGCTTGAATGATAGCGTAGTTGACTTTGCCATCTTCGGCAGGGCGCAATTTGGGCGCATAGTCACTAATTGCATCAACCAAACTAGTCGAAGGCGTAATCGGGTACCATGCCACCACCGACACCCCACCCACCAAGGCACCAATCCCAGCCGCCGTATTACCGTCGATCAAGATTTGACCGTTCGTTTCGTTCATTGCGACTACGCAAAAGGGGTCTTGCTTGGGCAAATTGGCACGTACATAATTGATCGCCAAATCAACCATGCCCAAATTCATGTCTACCGCTTTGCGCTTGCCATTGAAGTGGTGCATCAAGGCTGCTTCAATTTGGTCTCGATCAATCCCCAACAATGCCGTCAAGGCACCCACATAAGCCATATTGATAATGTAATCACGAAGGTTTTGCGGTGGATTGAGTTCTTTGATGAATTCTTTGACCGGTACGGGGTACGACACCACATCGCTCCGCGGCGTAGTAAATTTGAGGTCTGCAGGGTGGATGCAGACGCCGCCACTAGGGAGTTTGGCCAAATCCTCGTCAGAGGTACGCGGATTGAAGGCAATCAAAATTTCAGAATGCTCGCGCCGTGCCGTATAGCCATGCTTACTGACACGGATGGCGTACCACGTCGGTAAGCCTTGGATATTCGAAGGGAATAAATTCTTGCCACTCACCGGGATGCCCATTTTGAAGATGGCGCGGATGAGGGCGTTGTTGGCGGTCTGACTCCCCGAGCCATTTTCGGTGGCCGCTACAATCGTAAAGTCGTTGATGATAGGCGTATGCGGATCATACGTTGATGATTGGACAGCGGTGTCAATAATTGTCATGCCAGGCTCCCATGATGTGCCACTATGCGCCGGTCATTATAGCACAGGAACCATACATTGCATGCAATGCACGCCAATCATGCTAAAGCGACACTTCATCCCGCGCCGCGCCGCCACTAGCCCCTAAGCCTGCCATCCTTGCGGGTTGGCCGACCATGCTTCTACCAAGGCGCGATCGTCATTCTTGAGGAAGCCTTCGGCCACCGCAACCTCGAGCAACGGCGTCAACCATGTCAATGGCGTCAGTGGTGCCTTGGCCGCCACAAATCGGTCAAATGTGGCTTGCCAACCATACGTAAAGATACACGCACAAGTGACAGCACTAGCCCCTTCGGTGTATAATGCTTCGATAGCAGTCACGGCACTTTCGCCCGTCGACACGGTGTCTTCGAGTAACAACACCCGTTTGCCATTGATGTCGGCGCCTTCGACTTGGCGCCCACGTCCGTGTGTTTTGGCGCCACTGCGCACATACGCCATCGGGCGGGCGGCTCGCTCGGCCACCCACGCCGCCCACGGGATGCCCGCAGTGGCGGTACCCGCCACCACGTCGACGTCTGTCACCAGTGCCGCAAAGGCGTCGCTGATGGTGTGACGGATGGCGACATCAGCAATCAACAAACGATTGTCACAGTAAATCGGCGACTTAATCCCCGATGCAAACGTAAAGGGCTGGTGAGGGCGCAACAATACGGCGCGCGCATGCAACAACGCCAATGCCACTTGGGCTTGATTCGACATGAGAGGCTCCTTCATTATGTACGTCGGATTAGACTTCGGTACCACAAACTCTAGTGTATCAATTTATGACGGCTCCACCGTCACCCTGTTACCCCTCGACCCATTTAGCGCCAACCCTCGCGTGATGCGCACCACCTTGTTTGTTGCCCGCGGCGGCACCGACCGCAAACCCGAGCCCGGTGAACGCTTTATTGGTCGGGAAGCCATCAATCGCTTTACCCAAGCCAATGTGGGGCGCACCATCGAATACGCCTGGCAAGACTTCGGCAAAACCGAGTTGCTCGATGGCAACGGCGCCGTCATCTTCCAGAGTATTGGTGCCCTCATCGACCAAAACATCCCGGGGCGCTTGTTTCAATCACTCAAATCCCACCTGCGCGATAGCGACTTTATCGACACCAACGTCTTTGGCACCCCTTACCGCATCGAAGAGCTCATCGCCATCGTGTTGCGCATGATTGTCGACCGCATCGAGGTCATCCTCGGTGACAAGGTCACCCGCATGGTAATCGGACGCCCCGTACACTACTCGCACAACCCCGACTACGACCAACTGGCCATCGACCGCATGCGCGAAGCCTGCCAATTGGCTGCCTTGCCCCAATTCGCATTTTTGCCCGAACCCAACGCCGCCGCCGTGGCCTATGCCCGCACCGCCCCCGCCGATCAACGGGCCTTGGTCTTTGACTTTGGTGGTGGTACCCTCGACGTCACGATTATCGCCACAGACGGCAAGGGCGGCAGCCGCGTCCTCAGCAACGACGGCGTGCCCGTCGGTGGTGACGTGATGGATCAACGCATCATGATGGGCAAACTGTTGGCCCACTTTGGCGTCGACTCCAAAATCGGCCACCAACGCATGCCCTTCCCCGCCGCCATCTCCGATCGCCTCAGCGAATGGCAGAGTATTTTTGAGTTATCCCACCCCAAATACATGCCGGTTATCGAAGATTTGCTCCATACCAGCACTCAACCTGAATTGGTGGCCCAGCTCAAAGTATTGGTCAACCAAAACTACGGCTTACCGCTGTTTGAAGCAGTCGAACACGCCAAAGTGCGCCTTAGTAGCGACGAACGCACCAATGTGTCGATGCATGTACCAGGGATTAACATCGAACAGCTCATCGAACGCTGGGATTTCGAGCGCTTGATTGGCCCCGACATCCGCACCGTGGCCGCCTGTGTCGATCGCGCCGTGGCCGCCGCCAACCTCAGCCCCAACGACATCAACGTGGTGCTCCGCACTGGTGGTTCGTCGCGCATTCCAGCCTTTGTACGCATGCTGACCCAACGCTTTGGCAGTGCCGCCATGGTCGAAATGGATCCCTTCACCGGTGTAGCCCAAGGCCTCGGCATCGCTGCCGCCGATGATGCATTTTTTGCCCAACTACAAAAATAACCCAGACACACAAAAACGTCGGAGCGCTCATTATGAGCGCTCCGACGTTGCCGTTGATCAACAGGGGATTAACCCAGGGTCTTTTGGTGGCAGGTGCGGTGGTGGTAGGTCTTGTTGCGACGGCGATCGTCCATCAACACAATCATTTCACGGTCGTTCATGATGCGTTGGTTGCAGTTGGCACAGGTGTGCACCGTGGCGCGACCACTTTTGTCACGTGATGTAACGTCGGTCTTTGACTTACCCTTGGTTTCTTTGGCCATGATAATACTCCATGTATCTCATATAAATACGAAAACATGCGTTGATTATACCACATTACACCATCACGATGAAAGTAGTTTTACTAATAGTTTTCATTACACCAAAAATACCGTATAATGCTCACATAGCGATGACGAAGACACGTCGGCAGCTCCCCGTTTGACCAGCGAATGCGCGCGTGGTGAGAGGCGCAACAACGGCACTGACCGATATCCCTTCTGAGCAGGAGGCCCAAGCAGCCCACGCTGTGTGTAAGCCGACCGGGTGCCCTCCGTCACTGGGGCAGAGCGTGTTCGCACGCACAAAGTGGCCACATCGTTGCGTGTGGCAATCAGGGTGGTACCGCGGGGTCTCTGCACCTCGTCCCTGCTAGGGGCGGGTTTTTTTGTGTTGATTTTTTGACACACCAAAAGGGGATTAGTATGACATTTCGTGCAGTCGACACGCGTGCGTCATTTGTCGCACTCGAAGATCGCATCGGCGACTATTGGCGCACCCACGACATCAAGCGCCATGCCCTCGCTCACGGCGACCACAGCAAACCATTCATTTTTTATGAAGGGCCACCCACCGCCAACGGCAAACCAGGGGTGCACCACGTCGAAGCCCGCGTCTCCAAAGATATCATCATCCGCTACCATCGCATGTGTGGCCAATACGTCATCGGCGCCCGTGGTGGCTGGGATACCCACGGCCTACCCGTCGAAATCGAAGTCGAAAAAAAGCTGGGCTTTGCCGGCAAACCCGACATCGAACGCTACGGCATCGCCAACTTCAATGCCGAATGCAAAAACAGCGTGTTGACCTATATCGGCGAATGGGAAAAAATGACCGATCGCATCGCCTATTGGATCGACATGGAAAAACCCTACAGTACCTTCGATAATTCCTACATCGAATCACTCTGGTGGATCCTCCGTCAATTCTGGGATCGCGATTTGCTCTTCCGCGACTACAAAGTCACCATGCACTGCCCGCGCTGTGGTACCACCCTCAGCGACGCCGAAGTCAACCAAGGCTTCGAAGACGACGTCGACGACCCCTCGGTGTGGTTGCGCTTCCGCCTGACCCCCTCGGGCCACCTCCTCGACCACGCCCTAGCCGGTGCCGCGTTCCTAGCATGGACCACCACGCCCTGGACCTTGCCCGCCAACGTGGCGCTCGCCGTCAACCCCGAGGCCGACTATGTGCTGGCCCAAACCGGCAGCGAAGCGCACCCCGAAAAAGTCATCCTGGCCGCCAGTCTGGCCGAAAAAGTCCTCGGCGAACAGCACACCATCCTCGCCACCTACAACGGCAGCGACCTCGTCGGCGCCCGCTACACTCGTTTGTTTGACGGCGTGCCTGGCCCCGGCGACCAACCCGACCTCAGCCAAGCCTACCGCGTCATCGGCGACGACTTCGTCTCGCTCGACGATGGTACCGGTATCGTACACATCGCCCCCGCCTATGGTGACCTCGATGTAGGCCGTAAACACGGCTTACCGACGCTCTTTTCGGTTGATTTGAGTGGCAACACCATGCCCCAATTCGCCGAATTGGGCTTCGCCAACATGTTTTTTAAGGCGGCTGACCCCGTCATCACCAAGCTCCTCAAAGAACGGGGCGATTTGTTCAAAAGTGGCCGTGTCAAGCACGCCTACCCCTTTTGTTGGCGCTGCAAAACGGCCTTACTCTACTACGCCAAGCCCAGCTGGTATATCCGCACCACCGCCCGCAAAGATCGCTTGGTTGCCACCAACCAAGAAGTCCAATGGGTGCCAGAGCACATCAAAAACGGCCGCTTTGGCAACTGGTTGTCCAACAACATCGACTGGGCCATTAGCCGCGAACGCTATTGGGGCACACCATTGCCCATCTGGATTTCGGCTGACGGTCAACACAGCGAATGTATCGGCTCGGTCGCCGAGCTCTCGGCCAAAGTGGGGCGCTCGCTGAGCGACCTCGACTTGCACCGCCCCTATGTCGACGAAATCACTTGGGAAGACCCCGTGCACGGCACCATGCGCCGCATCCCCGATGTGGCCGACTGCTGGTTTGACTCGGGCGCCATGCCGGTAGCACAGTGGCACTACCCCTTCGAAAACAAGGAACTCTTTGAGCAGTATGCCGGCCAAGCCGACTACATCTCGGAAGCCATCGACCAAACCCGCGGCTGGTTTTATACCCTGCACGCCGTGTCGACGCTCTTGTTTGACCGCCCGGCCTTCAAAAACGTGATTTGTTTGGGGCATATCCTCGACGGCAAAGGCGAAAAAATGTCCAAGTCCAAGGGCAATATCGTCAATCCGTGGGATATCATCAACGAATTCGGCACCGACGCCGTGCGCTGGTACATGTTTGCCTCGGCACCGCCCTACAACCCGCGCCGCTTTTCACGCGAGTTGGTCGGCGACATGTTGCGCCAATTCACCTTGACCCTCTGGAACACCTATTCGTTTTTTGTGACCTATGCCAACCTCGATGGTTGGACCCCTGCCGGCCTGCTCAACGCCGAGGGCAGCCTGACCCTCGACATCGCCACCCTCACCAATCCCCTCGACCGCTGGGCCTTGGCACGCCTCGACAATTTGGTGCGTACCGTTACCAGCGAACTTGACGGCTACGACATCCATGCACCCGCCAAAGCCATCGAACGCTTCGTCGAAGAAATGTCTAACTGGTACGTCCGTCGCAGTCGCCGGCGCTTCTGGAAGACCGCCAACGACGCCGATACCCAAGCCGCCTATGCCACCTTGTATACCTGCTTGGTGACCCTCAGCAAGCTGTTGGCGCCCTTCATGCCCTTTATGGCCGAAGAAATCTACGCCAATTTGGTGCTCAGCAAAGCCCCCAACGCCAGCGCCTCGGTGCACATGGCCAGCTGGCCGGTGAGTGTGTCGGCTTGGAGCGACGACGCCCTGGTACAAAGCATCGACGTGGTGCAAACCATTGTTGGCCTAGGCCGAGCAGCCCGCCGTAGCGCCGCCACCAAAATCCGCCAGCCTCTGCCCCTCATGCTGGTGCGCGTCCCCACCAATGTGGCGGCCAGCCTACCCGCCTTTGAAGGCGACCTGCGCGAAGAGCTCAATGTCAAGGCGATCCGTTGGCTCGAAACCGGCGCTACCTTCATCGACTACCGCTTCAAGCCCAACTTGCGCGTGGTCGGCAAAAAATACGGCAAATTGGTACCGGCCTTGACCGAGGCTCTCAAAGCGCTCGACAACGACAGCGCCCGGGCGCACGCCATCGCCGTCGAAAACGGCCAGACATTTGATCTGGTGGTCGACGGCCAAACGCTGACCGTCGCACCCGACGAAGTCTTGGTCGAAACGTCATCCCCCGATGGCTATGCCGTCGCCGAAGAAAACGGCGTCTTGGCCGCCCTCGATACCACCCTCACCCCCGATTTGGTGGCCGAAGGTATCGCCCGTGAAGTAGTGCGCTACATCCAAGATGCCCGCAAAAACGCCGGCTTCGCGATTTCGGACCGCATCACCGTCGCCATCGACGGCGTTGACAACGATCCGTTGCTCACCGCCACCATCACCACTTGGCACGACTACATGTGCGCCGAAACCCTCGCCGAACAATTAGTACTCGGCAAAGGCCTGCCCGGTGCCCATCTCGAGATGCTCGAACTCGACGACAAAACCCTCACGATTGCCGTCAGCAAAGCCGAATAATCATACAGTCATCCGGCGTCTGCACAGTGCAGACGCCGGATTTTGGAGGATCGCTTGAATATTGCCCTGTGGGTTGCACAAGCCATATTAGCGTTTATTTTTGGGATGGCTGGGTTCACCAAAACCTTCCAGCCCGACAAGGCCCGCGCCGCCTTCGATTGGGCCAAAGAAGCCCCTGCCAGTTTCATTCTTTTTATTGGTATCACCGAAATCCTCGGCGTCATCGGCATTATCGTACCCTACGCCACGGGCATCCTGCCATTCCTGACGGCCTGGGCAGCGGTTGGCTTCGCCATCATCATGGTGCTGGCCATGGTTGTCCACGCCCGCGCGCGTGATACCCGCGGCATCATCATGAATGTGGTCTTCTTCATCTTGTCACTTGCAGTAGCCTACGGCCGCTGGTAATTCCCTACACCTACGATACGCGGAATACCTGGCTCTGCACTTGGTCAGTAGAATTGTACTTTTCTAGCGTTACCATCACAAAAATCTCGAGGGTATTATGCATGTGATACAGATTCCGCTCCGCTTTTCGAATGCCTATTTGGTCATCGATCAACAAGCCATCCTCATCGATGCCGGGTCCCCAAACGAAGCAGACACCATCATGCGTGCCATCACAAACGCCGGCATTACACCGAAAGACATTTCGTTGTTGGTACATACCCACGGGCACATCGACCATGCCGGTTCGACTGCTACACTCCAACGTCGCCTCGGTATGCCGACCGCCATTCATCAGGCAGATGCACCGAACCTCATTACCGGTACAAACGGTATCGTCAAACCACGCAATCTAGAGGCGCGACTAGTGGCCGCTATGCTCGTCAAACCATTCGACGCCGTCCAACCCGATATCGTCTTTACCGAAGAACTGTCGCTCCATGACTACGGCATCGACGGTCAAATCATTTTTACTCCGGGGCACACCAAAGGATCGCTATCGCTGTTACTCGGTAACGGTGCAGCAATCGTTGGTGATGTAATGATGGGTGGCTGGCTTGGTGGCACCATCCGCCCGCACCAACCCAACTATCACTACTTTGTGGATGACTGGGCTGATGTACATCTCAGCATCAATCGCCTGCTCACCCATGCCCCTACCCGCTGGTACGTAGGGCATGGTGGACCGTTGGCGTATGCGCAGATAGCACACCATTTTGCAGACATCATCAACCGTCCCAATCAGTGAGGTCTACGCCATGTTTTTTGTGGGTATGGGGTATTTTGGCGATTACGATTCCCCCAGCCCAAGCACCATTCCATACCAGTTGCCTGCAACTGCCGTGCATTCTCCTCCCACCCGCCAGCCCCATCCATACCCCAGCCCGAGCGTCATTCCATGGCGGTTGCCTGCAACTGCCGTGGAATCTCCTCCTGCGTGCTATTGCGCATCTTTTTTGACAAAACTAATAATATTAGTTTATAGTCTATGTATATTAGTTTTTTTTGTCAAAAAGGGAGTAACGACGATGAAGGTACAGCAACACGGGGAGTATCTGTGGCAAGTACGGAGCCCATGGTTCCCCGTCAATGCCTATATCGTACGGGAATCAGACGGCTTTACAGTCATCGACAGCCTGCTTAGCGCCGGCGATGGTGATGCTTTGCAGGCGCTGGCACACAAATTGGGGGGTGAGATTACGCGGATTGTCTTGACCCATGGGCACATGGATCACATCGGTGGCTTCGACCGCTTGCAGACCATCGCTCCCCACGCCGAGGTGATTGTAGGGGCGCGCGAGGCGCGTTTTCTGGCAGGCGACCTACAATTAGCTGCCAGTGAGCAATCTTCGCCGTTGCGCGGTGGCTATACCAAGGTACAGACACAGCCCACGCGCCTAGTGGCGGCCAGCGACATGATTGGTTCGTTGCGGGTCCTCGCAACACCTGGGCATACCCCCGGGCATCTGAGTTTTTTTGATACCCGCGACGCAACCATCATCACTGGCGATGCCTTGCATACCGTCGGACGGGTTACGATTACCAGTGAGCTTTATTGGAGATTCCCTTTCCCAACTACAGCCACCTGGAGCAAATCCCACGCCAACGCCAGTGTGGCCCACATCGCCGCCCTCAATCCCAGCCGACTCGCCCCCGGGCATGGGCCGGTGGTTGCCGACCCCGCCAGCCAATTAGCCGCGGCGTTGGCGCGCGTCCAAGGGCAATAACCATGGCCCGCGGCATTACCCGCACCCAGGTGATTGATTGTGCGGCCACGCTGGTCAACAACCACGGCTTCGCAGCCTTGAGTTTGGCGCAGATTGCCAGCCAAACCGGCGTCAAAGTGCCGTCACTTTACAATTATGTGACTGGCATCGACGATGTACGTCTAGCCTTGGCCACTCGTGGTGCCCAAGCAATCCTCGCCGTGGTGGTGCATGCCGCCGTAGGCCGCGCCGGTGGCGAGGCGATTATGGCGGTGGCACTGGCCTACCGTACCTATATTGTGCGCAATCCAGGGGTTTATGCGGCCACAATTCAGCCCAACAATCCCGACCCCGATTTTTTGCATGCCAATGGGGAATTACTCCGGGTGCTCACGCAAATCCTCGCGCCCTACCACTTGTCGGCGCACGATTTGATTCATGCCCTACGCGGATTACGCAGCGTGGTGCATGGCTTTGCAACGCTCGAAATCAGCGGTGGCTTTGGCATGCCCGTCGACCTCGATGCGAGTTTTGCCCAGATGGTGCAGACATTTATTGGGGGGCTTACACGGTCGGAGTGAGGACTTGACACAAAAAACCATCCCCTGTATGCGATGCAATCCAGAGGATGGTACTATTGGTACGGGAGGAGAGAATCGAACTCTCGACATGAGCTTGGAAGGCTCCTACGTTACCACTACGCCACTCCCGCCTGTGTGGTTGCTTTATTGTACGCAACTCACTGGTCTACGTCAAACCCAAATTCAAAATTGCGGAATCATGACAAATCAAGTATACTAATACATCAGGAACGGCGGGGCTGTCTGTTATTCTTAACTGAGAGTATTACTCTCAGTTTTGTTGTTGTATGTTGCTGTTCCAATTGGATTGCAGAGGGGCATCATTTTATGAGCGATCGCATTTATTATTTGACACCAGAAGGCAAAGCCAAACTCGAAGCAGAACTACGCGAACGCGAAACCGTGCTCCGGCGCGAAATCGCCGAACGGATTAACCAAGCCAAAGAGCTGGGCGATATTTCTGAAAGTGGCGAATACGAAGACGCCAAAAAAGAATCCGGTTTTAACGAAGGCCGCGTCAAAGAAATCCGCGACATTCTTGCCCGCCATCAAATCATCGAAGACGAGCCAGGCAATGTCAAAGAAATTCGGATTGGTTCGACGGTCACGGTTCGCTACGAAGGTGAAAGCGAAGACGAAGAATACCGCATTGTTGGCAGTGCCGAATCCAACCCCGCCGACGGTCTAATTTCAAACGAATCACCGCTCGGGAGTGCCTTGATTGGCCGCAAAGTAAAAGACAAAGTCGTCATTCATGCACCGAGTGGCCCGATGAAGTGTGTCATTAAAGCCATTAAATAACCAGATAAGGTGCACCATGGAACTCAACGAACTACAGCAACAACGTGCCGATAAACTCGCCCGCTTGCGCGCCGTCGGTATCGAAGGGTACCCGGCGCGGTCGCAACGCAGCCATGCCATCGCAGCCCTGCTCGCAGATTTCGATGCCATGATGACACAAGGTGCGCAGGTGACGGTCGTGGGGCGCATCGTCGGCGCACGCCGGATTATGGGCAAATTAGCCTTTGCCCACATCGAAGACGAACATGGTCGCATCCAACTCTGGTTGAGTCGTGCCGAAGTGGGCGACGAATGGTTCGAGCGCTTCGCCAACGACATCGACACCTTTGACATCATCCAAGCCAGCGGCTCGTTGCGCCGCACCAATGCCGGTGAAGCTTCGGTGTTTGTCAACCATATCGCTCTGCTCAGCAAAGCCATCAATCCCCCACCCGATAAATGGCACGGCCTGACCGACACCGAAGCCCGTTTGCGCGAGCGCTACCTCGATATGATCGTTAACCACGACGTACGCACCAACTTCCGCACCCGCGCCCAGGTCATGCGCATGATGCGCAAAGTCCTCGACGAACGGGGCTTCCTCGAAGTCGAAACACCCGTACTCCAGCCTATCTACGGTGGCGCCACCGCACGCCCCTTTACCACCTTTCACAATCAACTTAAACAAGACCTTTACCTGCGAATTGCCGTCGAGCTCTACCTCAAACGCATGATTGTCGGGGGCTTTGAGCGGGTCTACGAAATCAGCAAAGTCTTCCGCAACGAAGGGGTCGACCGCACCCACAACCCCGAATTCACCATGATGGAATGCTACCAAGCCTTTGGTGATTACAACGACATGATGGACTTGGTCGAAGACGTCTGTCGCCAAACCGCCATCCACCTCACCGGTGGCACTGTCATCCAATACCAAGAATACGCCATCGACTTTGGTCCTAAGTGGCAACGCATCTCTATCCCCGGGTCGATCCTCGCGCGCACCGGTATTGATGTGTTGGCGCTCAAAACCCACGAAGAACTTATCCGCGCCATCCGTGAACGCAAGTTGCCCGTCGAAACCAAACCAAGTTGGGCCAAGCAAGTCGATGAATTGTTTAGCGAAATCATCCAACCCAGCTTGATCCAACCCACCTTTATCGTCGATCATCCCGTCGAGCTCTCGCCCCTCGCCAAACGCCACGCCCATGACCCTGCCATCACCGAACGCTTTGAAGCGATTGTAGCGGGGATGGAAATCGGCAATGGCTATAGCGAGCTCAATGACCCCTTTGACCAAGAACAACGCTTCCTTGGTCAGCTCCAAGACCAAGCCAAAGGCGACGACGAAGCCCATCAGCTCGACAGCGACTACATCAACGCCTTGATGTATGGCATGCCCCCTACCGGCGGCCTGGGCATGGGGATCGACCGCATGGCGATGGTCTTTGCCAATCAGTCAACCATCCGCGACGTCGTCGTATTCCCACACCTGCGCCCCCGCGAAGGTTAGTTGGACCTCGATTATGCCTACTCAATTCACGATTGAAGTCGAAAATCTGCCCGCCGTCGTGCAAGGTTGGCTCAAAGCCGCCAACCTTGGCGATCTCGACACCGTCGAATTGGTCTTTACCGACCGTGAAGTCCTCCTGCGCAAACCACGCTCACAACCGTTGCGCCAATGGGCCGACCAAGTCATCGACCGCTACGACAAAGCCTTCCGGCGCCTAGCAGGACTCGACTAATCCGATGCGCCTCAGCAAAACACAAATCCTCGACTTCCATACCATCATCGTCGAACGCTATGGCGGGCGCTTGGGCATCGCCTCAAGCGACATCCTCGATGAGGTTCTCGCCACTCCAGACAAAATCTTGTTTGGCATCCCTCGCTACCCCACCCCTACCGCCAAAATCGCCGCCCTCATTTATACCCTCGTCCGTCAACAACCCTTTGTCAGCCACAATACAACCACCGCACTGCTCGTGTTGCTCTATTGGTGCGACAATAATGGGCAGCAATTAGCGATTCCGCATGCCGACATCGTCCAGGCCATCAGCGCACTTGATCGTGCACCCGACGAAAGTACCTTTCACGAGTGGTTACAAGCCAACCTCACCCCCAATGACAATCTTCCCTTCTGACCTCTCCCTCGCCCAGCTCCAACCACGGCTCACCACCCACGTGATGGGGCGCGAGATGGTGCGCCTCTATCACACCACCTCCACCAACGACATCATCCGATCCGCCGCTGCCAGTGGTCGCCCCGAGGGCTTGGTGGTGCTGGCCGAACACCAAACCCACGGCCGTGGCCAACATGGCCGACAATGGAGCGATATCCCCCACCAAAGCTTGCTTTGCTCGCTCCTACTCCGCCCCCCACATATCCCCGCCAGCCACACTGCCTACATCATCAATGCCTTTGTGGCAGTACTAGCACAAACCATCACCCATGTCACCACCGCTCCCGTCCACATCAAATGGCCCAACGACATTGTCATCATGGATGGGACCCAGCGCCGCAAATTGGCGGGCGTGCTCTGCGAAGCACGCATCGTGGCCCACCACATCGATTCCATTTGCATCGGCTGGGGTGTCAACGTCAACGCCCACCCCCAGCACCATAGCGATGCCGTCGATTTGGCACGCGCGAGTAGTGCCGTCAACGATTGGACCACCCAACCCATCAGCCGTGCCGACATCCTCGTGAGCCAACTCAACGCATTTGAGCGCGTCTACCAGCAACTTCAACACGACCCCACTGCCTATCAAGCACACTGGCGTCAGTTGGTACCCATCGTCGGCACCACTGTCACCATTACCCGTCACGACATCCAGCTCACTGGCACCGTCACCCAGCTCCACGATGATGGCAGTATCGTCGTTGCCACACGTACTGGTCAGCACGTGGTGCATTCGGGTATTATTCAATTTGATTAATTATTTGGCAAAAAAGTCCAGCGACACCGTGAATTGGCAACCTGCAGTATGGTCCGATTTCGCACGGTTCATGGCAAGTGGCAATCAATAAACGGATCAAATTTTTCCTTGTTTTGTGCCATCCTAATCGACAAAACCACCGTTTGGTATAATCCTATATAGACTACAATCATGGCAATTACTAAACACCACGCACGAGGTATTACGACGATGCAACGTTGAATAATTGTATTATTTCGTGCTATACTCGCCTACAAGATAATACGCTACAATGCGATGAATAAATATTCATCGCATTGTAATGCCTCATGGCTAGTATCATTCGCATAATTGGGATAGGCTAGATTTGTTAAATATTTTGGATGTATGCCACGTATTTGATTGGCACTATCCCATCCACCACATTTGGGAGCACTGACTGCATGGTCGATAATCAACGCCAAAGACCGCAACCCAACGCCGAACAACGAGCACTCGTTGCCCGCGCCCAACGCCGGCGGCAAGATTTTGTGCGCGTCGACGGGATGACAAGTCTTACTGACCGCATTCCCACCCTCAATTCACTCATCACTCGCCCCGAAGCGCTCCTCGCGCACATCCCAGCGCGTGTGATTATGCATCTGTTGGTGATTGTCATTATTCCCCTCGCATTACTCGTCAGCCACAGTAATATCGTACAAATCACCGCAAATCCAGTGGTGACTACCACCAGCACCACCAATGACTTTACTGTCGCAGTGGCACCATTGACGACGGCACCCGGAGCCGAACAAGGCGACAATCCTATCTCCGAAAGCGAAGATCTGCCGGTACCACTGTCCGTTGTGTCACGCAATCAAGTCATGTCACCCGTCGTAGTACCGGTCACCGTGCTTGTTGACCGTGCCTTTATGCGTAATGGACCAGGCACCAATTACGACCCAGTTACCCGTGCTGATGCAGGCGCCGCGCTTCAAGTTATCGGTAAATACGGCGACTGGTATCAAGTCCGTGAGCGTATCGATACCCCAGTCTATTGGATGGCTGGCGAATTGCTATCATTACCTGATAATGCGGCGACCGCCATCTTCGATATTTTTGATAGCGAAGTCCCGCCGCCGCCGCCACCGCGGCTCGCCAGTGTGCGTGAAGCGGGGCTGACCGTCCGTGATGGCCCCGGCAAAAACTACGTTGCCGTCACTACCCTCAACCTCAACGCCAACGTCGAACTCATCGAGCGCTACCAAGATTGGTACCACATCGCCGTCGACAACAACACCGATGGCTGGGTACGCGCCGACTTCCTCGATGCCTCACCCGAGGTCGTCAAACGCGTGATTACCGCCGAAACCATCCCCGATCCCTCTCCCGACCTTGTCGGAGTCATCACCGGTGACCAAGTCAATTTGCGCCGTGGGCCTGATTCACGCCACGCCAAAATCGACATGGTCAACAAAGGGCAACGCCTCGATTTAATCGGCAAATACAAAGACTGGGTTCAAGTCAGCTTCAACAAAAAGAAGGCTTGGGTATTCAAGGATCTAATGAACGTCTCTGCGCACGTGCTCCGTCGTGTCCCCAATACCACCGACTTCCCCGCCTTACCCGTCGCACCCGTGCGATCGAAATACACCAATGTCTCGACAAGCAGCGACGTCGCCAATATCGCCTTGCAATTTGTGGGATATCGCTATGTCTGGGGCGGCACCAGCCCGCAAAGTGGCTTTGATTGCAGTGGCTTAATGCTCTATGCCTTTAAGCAAGTCGGGGTGGGGATCCCGCGCTTGGCAGCATCACAATTCAATGCGAGCAATGGGGTGCAGATTAACGGTCTCGAAAATCTCGCCCCTGGCGACATGATGTTTTTTGTGAGTACCAATGGCCGTCGCGGTATTTCGCACGTATCAATGTATATCGGCGGAGGCAAAATGGTTCATGCCATGACACCACGCTACGGCGTCCAAGTCTCCAACATCTACGATAAGTATTGGCTAGACCATTATTACGGTGCTGTGCGGATTCGGCGTTAGTTATTGCACGTACGACCACACATATAACGAGTGGGCGCACACACCCACTCGTTTTTTGATGCAGAGTCGTCCGTTTCTGTGTACACTATAGGCAATCAGTATCACGAGTAAAGGATAAACCATGAAGGGTTTGATTTTGAGTGGTGGCAAGGGTACTCGGCTCCGCCCCATCACCTATACCAGTGCCAAACAACTGGTCCCCGTCGCCAACAAACCGGTGCTCTTCCGCGTCATCGAAACCATTCGTGATGCTGGGATTACCGATATTGGCATTATTGTGGGTGATACCGCTGCCGAAGTCCAAGCAGCTGTCGGCAATGGCGAACGCTGGGGCGTCACCATCACCTACATCCAACAAGACGCACCATCGGGCTTGGCGCACGCCGTCAAAATCGCCCACCCCTTCCTCGGTGATGAACGCTTCGTGATGTTCCTCGGCGACAACTGCATCCAAGGGGGGATTTCGGGGCTCATCCAGCAATTCCAAAGCAGCGATTACCACGCCCAAATCGTGCTCAAAGAAGTCCCCAACCCCCGTGCATATGGTGTCGCCGAACTCAACGCTGACGGGAGTATTTTGCGCCTCGTCGAAAAACCCAAAGAGCCCAAATCCAATCTCGCCTTGGTCGGCATCTACATGTTCGACAATACCATTTGGGATGCCATCGACTCCATCAAACCATCGTGGCGAGGCGAGCTCGAAATCACCGATGCTATTCAAGCCCTCGTCGATAGCCAAAAGACCGTCTTCCCTTATATTCACCACGGCTGGTGGATTGATACTGGCAAAAAAGACGACATGCTCGAAGCCAATCGCCTCATCCTCGAAGAGCTCACTGCCCAACAGCACGGGAGCGTCGATGAGTCCTCACGCCTCATCGGCAAAGTCATCATCGAAGCAGGCGCCGAAGTCATCAACAGCACCATTCGCGGCCCGGCGATTATTGGCGAAGGCACACGCATCGTCAATTCGTATGTTGGCCCGTTTACGGCGATTTATCATCACTGCACCATCCAAAACAGCGAAATCGAACATTCGATTGTGCTCGAGCACTGTCGCATCAACGACCTGCCGGGTCGCCTCTGCGACAGCCTGATTGGCCGCCACGTTGAAGTGTCACGCTCGACGCTCCGCCCCAGCGCCTATCGCCTCGTACTCGGCGACCATAGCCACGTCGACGTCCTCTAATGATGAACTGCCCACCTGTCACCACAGGCATAGCACTTCGTTGATCCATGGCGCCCCCCATGATGCCGATGTCCCATCTGCATCACCAGCCACCAATCATCGATCTGCGCAGCACCACACGCTATCGGTGCGGGATATCGTCGGTGTAGTCGATTCCTGACACCTGCATCAACTTATCCCAACGGTGATAGGCATCGACGTGCCTGATTGTCCCTGTAGTGGCGCGCATCACCACCGAGTGCGTGCGTGCCCCCGCAGTCCCGAATTGTACGCCTCGCAAGAAATCCCCTGTGGTAATACCGGTGGCAGCAAAATAGACATTGTCACCCTTGACTAGATCATTGGTGCGATAAATGCGCTCAGCATCGATACCTCGTGCGGCGAGCACCGCTCGTTCGGTGTCGTCGCGTGCCCACACCTTGGCCTGGATTTCGCCACCCAAGCACTTCAGTGCACAAGCGGTCACCACCGCTTCGGGGGCACCACCAATGCCCATCAACATATCAGCCGGCGCGTCTTCGACTGCCGTCATGACGCCTGCGGCGACATCGCCATGCGGGATGAGGCGGATGCGCGCACCTGTGGCGCGGATTTCGCGGATGAGTTGGGTATGGCGCGGGCGATCGAGCACCACCACCGTGATATCCGACACACGCCGGCGTAGCGCATCTGCCACAGCGTGGATATTGTCGGCGGTAGAAGCATTGATATCCACCACGCTACGCGCAGCTTCGCCGACGGCGAGTTTGTGCATATATGGCACACCAGTCCAAGCATGCAAGGCACCACGTTCAGCCACAGCAATCACAGCAATTGCACCCGGCATACCTTCAGCGAGCAAGGTGGTCCCTTCGACGGGGTCAACTGCAATATCGACGGCGGGCGGTTCACCCGTGCCAACCCGTTCGCCGCTATAGAGCATGGGGGCGTTGTCTTTTTCACCTTCACCAATCACCACCACGCCATCCATGCTGATTCCTGCCAGCGTAAAGCGCATCGCATCAACGGCCGCTTGGTCGGCGGCTTCTTTGTCGCCACGCCCCATCAACCGCGCTGCACGGAGCGCAGCAGCCTCGGTACAACGCACCAAATCTAAGCCAAGATTTCGATCGAGATGCATCATTGCCTCCACACATTACTGTCACTATGGTGTATTACGTAGTGTACTGAGAAATAGTCCTATCACCGCTGTTGGCACGCACCCACAGTCCAACGTTGTGTTAACAACACATAAGAATTCGCACTCAACCCCCAAGAGTGCTAATTTTTGCTTGACAAGCGACGGTGCATTATCTATAGTTAGTGGTGGTTAGCAGTTGAACTGTTTGACTGCTAAATGTATATCGCAGATGAGGGGAAGCGTCACTATGGCTGCAAACTTCCGCATCCGACCGTTGGCCGACCGCGTCGTAGTAAAGCCGGCCGAGCGCGAGGAAAAGACCAAAGGCGGGTTGTTTATCCCAGACACCGCCAGCAAAGAACGCCCCATGGAGGGCGAAGTCGTCGCCGTCGGCGATGGTCGCCGTACCGACAATGGTCAATTGGTACCAATGAGCGTCAAGACCGGCGATCGTGTCTTGTTTGCAAAGTACAGCGGTACCGAATACAAAGTCGACGATGTCGATTATCTTGTATTGGCTGAAAAAGACATCCTCGGCGTCATCGAAGCGTAATCTACCCATACTAGGCAGCACTGAGGAGATCACACGTTATGGCAAAGCAATTGTATTTTAACGAAGAAGCTCGACGCGCCCTCAAGCGTGGCGTCGATGCTGTCGCCGATGCCGTCAAGACGACCTTGGGACCCCGTGGTCGCAACGTCGCCATCGACAAAAAGTTCGGATCACCCGTGGTCACCCACGACGGTGTGACCGTCGCCAAAGAAATCGAACTCAAGGACCCCTTCGAAAACATGGGTGCCCGCTTGTTGGTCGAAGTGGCCACCAAAACCAACGACATCGCTGGTGATGGTACCACCACCGCCACCGTGTTGGCCCAAGCCATCGTCACCGAAGGCCTCAAGATGGTTGCCGCTGGTCACAACCCGATGATGATCCGCCGCGGGCTCGACCGTGGTGCCGAAGCCCTCATCGCCAAGTTGCGCGCCATGGCCACCCCCATCCGCGACCGCGCCGACATTGCCCACGTGGCATCGATTTCGGCTGCCGACCGCGAAATCGGCGAAATCATCGCCGAAGTGATGGAAAAAGTGGGCAAAGATGGCGTCATCACCGTCGAAGAATCCAAGGGTATTGCCTTTGAAAAGGAATACACCGAAGGTATGCAATTCGACCGTGGCTACATTTCGGCCTATTTTGTCACCAATTCAGAGCGCATGGAAGCCGAGCTCGAAGCGCCATACATCCTCATCACTGACAAAAAAATCAGCGCCATCCAAGAAATCTTGCCGGTGCTCGAAAAGGCCCTCCAAGTCACCAAGAACCTGGTCATCATCGCCGAAGACATCGACGGCGAAGCCTTGGCAACCTTGGTAGTCAACAAGCTCCGCGGCACCGTCAACGTGTTGGCCGTCAAGGCTCCTGGCTTCGGCGATCGCCGCAAAGCCATGCTCCAAGACATTGCCATTTTGACCGGTGGTACGTTGATTAGCGAAGAAGTCGGCCGCAAGCTCGACAGCGCTACCATCGAAGACCTCGGTCGCGCCCGCCGCGTGGTGTCAGACAAAGACAACACCACCATCATCGAAGGAAACGGCAACGAGAAGGCCATCAAAGCCCGCATCGAACAAATCCGTAACCAAATCGAACAAACCACCAGCGATTTCGATCGCGAAAAGCTCCAAGAGCGCTTGGCCAAGCTGGCCGGCGGTGTGGCCGTCCTCAAGGTCGGTGGCGCTACCGAGCCCGAACTCAAAGAAAAGAAGCACCGCGTCGAAGATGCCTTGTCAACGGCTCGCGCAGCTGTCGAAGAAGGTATCGTCCCTGGTGGTGGTGTGGCCTTGATCAACGCCATCCCCGCCCTTGACGACGTCAAAGTCGCACACGAAGACGAAGTCTTCGGTATCCGCATCTTGCGCCGAGCCCTCGAAGAGCCCATGCGTATCCTCGCCCGCAACGCCGGCGAAGAAGGTTCGGTTATCATCGATGCCGTGCGCCGCACCCAAATCGAAAAGAACGACACCAACTATGGTTACAACGTCATGACCGGTGAGTTCATTGACCTCGTCCGCGAAGGTATCATCGACCCCGTCAAGGTAACCCGTAGCGCCGTCCAAAACGCAATCTCGATTGCTGCGCTCATCTTGACCACCGATGCCCTCATCGCCGATGTGCCTGAAGAAAAACCCGCAGCCCCAATGCCCGGTGGCGGCGGCATGGACTTCTAATTCACCCCGACTCCTCAAAACCGCAGCGACATGCAGGCAATCTGCATGTCGCTGCGGTTTTTCATCACACGACTCACCATTCATGCCGTCACTGCATCATTGGTGATAACAAAAAACCCACCAATCATTATCTGATGGGTGGGTTGGTAACGAGAGGTATTCGGCGTCCAACGTGTTGCGATGCATGACGTGCATTACAAATCAGCGGGCAACCACGCCCTTAGCGCCACGTCGTACGCGTCCATAGACTCCGCTGGGCCACGATTGGTGCCTGATTGTATAATCGGTGCACTTCATGTGCCACTGCGACAGCCGCATCGGGAATCCCCAAATGACGCGCCGCAAGACCCATGCTCTCGCGCATTGCCCGACGCGTTAACAACATCGTGGCATAGGTGACAAATTGATCAGCATCGGATGCATGTAGACCGGCGCCGGCGTGTATGGCATACGTACGATTACCCTCTTCTTGACCTGGCGCTTCACCATAAAAGAGCATTGGTTTGCCAGCAGCCATACACTCACTTACGGTCAACCCACCTGCCTTTGACGCCACTACATCACTTGCATGCACCAAATCAGGCAACGCCACAAAATCATAGATATGCGTAAGGTGTTGCCAGTGATGTGCCCGTAGGGCTTGCGCCAAGGCCTGATTCCGTCCCGCTACAATTACGAGTTGATGGTTGGTTGTTGCGGCATCAAGGGCCCGCGCCATCTCAACCACCGGACCAATCCCCGCCCCACCACTCAACAACAACAAAGTAGGTAATGATTCATCCCAGCCCAATTGACGACGCAACACGGCTTGCGTAGCGCGCGCATACCCAAAGCTAGGATTAATCGGCAAACCGGTATGGACTACTCGCTGCACGTCAATCCCACACTTTATCGCTTTGTCACGCACGATTATCGAGGGCACCGCCACACAGTCATCATGCACATTAAACCACGCCCGATGCACGTTACCTAAATCAGTCACTACCGTCATTAGTTTGGGGAGTTGCCATGGCTTAAACGTCCGCGAAATAATGCGCGTCAGTAATGGATAGACACTCACAACCACGCTCGGTTGATGCGTCGCTACTAATGACGCCAATGAACGCCGAATCGTCCCCGCTAACGAATATTCTAAAAATAAATCTAATCCTGGCGCATCGGTCAACCCATGAGCAAATGCATATTGCTCTGGTGAACGGTTCACCATTTGCAAATAAAAACGCTCTGCCCGCTCGAGCGTCCGTGATGCTAACGGATGGTGAGCCGGGTTTACGACGATTGTTTTTGCAAAGCCGCGTACTTGTTGTTCAATCGCTGCTGCTGCACTACGATGTCCACTTCCAGCATCACTGGTCAAAATCATAATCGACGAGGATGTAGTCATTGGCACTCTCTATTGACCGAACTTGCTTACACTTAACCTGCACAACATATGCACATAATAAGTGTAGTCTGTTTATGTTAAGATTTGCTGAATATTTTATAAGATTTTGACCGAGATAATCAATCCATGGTGGGGATATTTTGCTAATGAACGAATCCTAACGAGCGGTTACGAAGCCGCACCATTCAATCTGTTTCAATTACACCAAAACTGCCCATCGACATTGTGTTGTGTAGTACACTGTAAATAAGCGCTTTGTATGTAAGGTGGTAGATGCTCACCCCAAAACTCTTTCGACAAACAATTATTAATCAGACACGCCCCATGCCGCGCATCGATCCCACTTGTCGACACGCGCCACCCAATGACATGTGTGGCGGGTGTACCTTTCAACATATTGCCTACAACGACCAGATTGCCGCCAAAAGCCATGCCTTGGGGGATTTGTGGCAGGCACAACTCCCCGCCGATATCGCTGCACCGGTAGTAATTGGCTCACCCAATCCATTGACCTATCGCACCCGCATGGATTTCATCTCGAGCAAAGGCCGCTTTGGGTTACGCCGTGGGGGCAAATTCAATTACATCATTGATCTGAGTACCTGTCATCTTGTGCCACCACAAGCCTTCTTGATTGCACATCAGACGTGGCAACAGACGCAGTCCTTGGGGTTACCTGATTACAATTTACGTAGCCATGAAGGATTCTTGCGGTATATCATTGTGCGCCGTAGCCCCGACAATCGCTATATGATTGTGTTGCTTACGAGTGCCCCCAGCGATGAATATTCGACAGCCATGGAACACGTCGCCCACACCACCTTGGCGCACCCCGATGTCCACAGTGTCCATTGGCTCCGCAATGACGGCCCCGCCGATGTGTCGTTTGGCACCTTGTATCGCCACTGGGGCGAGGCATTATTGCCGATGCGTGTCGGCGACAATACGTTGTATATCGGCCCAAACACATTTTTTCAAAACAATATCTACTTACTCGATGCCTTGCTTGACGCCATCAAAACTGCCGTCGGTCATGCGACACATGTCGCCGATTTGTATGGCGGCGTCGGGACCATTGCGCTCAGTCTTGCTGCCCAAGTCGGACAAGTCCATTGTGTCGAATCTGTCGCCGAAAGCATTGCACTCTGCCACCACAACATCGCCGTGTCGCGCCATACCAATGTCAGCGCTGAAGTTGCCGATGTGGCAGACTTTTTGCGTACCACCACACGCACATTTGATACCATGGTGGTTGATCCCCCACGCATCGGGTTAGGGCCTGATGTCTGCCAGGCAATTTTGCGCCTTGCCCCGCAAAAACTCATCTATGTGTCATGCAATCCACTTTCACAACTCAGTGATGCCGCCATCCTTGCCGCAGGCTATCGCCTCGTCTCGTTACAAGGGTACGACATGTTCCCACAAACACCACATTTCGAAACACTGGCTATTTTTGAGCGTATCAATACGTAAATAGGATGCCTGATGATTCCGATTCGCCCTGACATTCTTTGCCCACGTTGTCGCCGGATTAATTCACGCCGCGCGACAGTGTGTCGCTTTTGTACACAGGCCCTCGGCTTTGTCGACGGCAATAACTGTTATTTTTTGGTGCGCGTCATCAAAACCGGTGGCCAAGCAGTAATATTTGAAGCCATCGATGACAATAGCCACCGCACCTATGCCATCAAAGAAATCGCACTCCCACTTGACCCAGACAAAGCCCTCGATGCCTTCCAACGTTGTGCCGTCGAAGCGCGGCTCCTCGCAACCCTTGCGCACCCAGGTATTCCTCATTTTTATAGTTGTATCATCGAAAACGGCCGGGTCTATATCATCATGGATATGGTACGAGGTAACGACCTCGAAGATGTGTTGCGCCAACGTGGTCAAATAAGTGAACGCGAAGTTCTTTCGATTGCAAGTCAAGTATGTGACATTTTGTATTATTTACACCACCAAACCAACGCAGTAGTCTTCCGTGATGTCAAACCGTCCAATATCATGTTTGATAGCGATGGGTTTGTGACGATGATTGATTTTGGCGTTGCACGCTTCACCAATAGTCAACGGGGCATCGTGATGGGCACGCCAGGCTATGCCCCCCCCGAACAATACCGCGGCGATATATCTGTCGTATCAGATATCTATGCCCTTGGGGCAACCATGCATCATCTCTTAACGGGTCGTGACCCCCGTGGCCAAAAACCCTTCTCGTTTCCACCAGTCCGAGACATCGCCCCCCATGTGTCGCAACTGACTGCCGATGTCGTGCACCGTGCCCTCCAGCTCAACCCCAACGACCGGTTTTTGAGTGCACTCGATATGCGCGCGGCGATTCGTGCCGTCATTCGGAGCGAAGACACCGACATCCTGCCGGTTATTCGTGATACATCGCCTATCCCGACCCGTGCCATCATCAATCCTACGATTGGACCCAATATCACCAATACGCTCGTCGAGCCACAATACACCACTAGAGTGATTACCCCGTCTGATGCCCAACAATACATCACCACCAATGAACTCTCGTTTATCCCGCAAACCCCATCCAATGCACCGTCTATTACTGCACCAACTGACACCCCACCGCCTGCCACCCCTCAAGTGCGTCATTCACCCGCACGGCGACCAGCGCTTTTGACACAACGGATCCTGATTGCGCTACTGTTGCTCCTCTGTTTTGTTGGCGGTGGTATCTGGGTGCTACAATCTACAACCCTCCACTGGCAACTACACACGCCCCAACGGATATCGGTTACCCTCACGGTTGATATTACCCCAGATACCGATATCGATACGGCCTTTGCACAAAGCTATGCCAACTACATACGCACCACTTATGGCGCCGAAATGAAGATTACCAGTGCGCCACACTTCCTCGGGCGTCCACCTACCATCATTAGCCAAAACGCCGATGGTACAACGCGCTATCAAGGAGTCGTCGTCGCCGATATTGCCCCATCGTCACCATAGCCCTAGTTGCTGGCGACTTCCTGCGAGGGGGACAATTATCGTTTGATTGATCAACCATGGCATCCGCGGGTGATGCGTCATATTTTGATAGGTAGTATCAGCAGCAACGGTAAGCATAAATACCCGCTCTGCCACGATAATCCCATGGATGCCGTGGTCAATGCCAAACCACACCCCTTGTTCATACCCTGCTGTCACAGGGATTTGTACAAATTGTGGGTGATGGTGGTGCCACTTCCCAGCGTCAATACTTTCTTTTTGGGCCCATCCGGTGGCAGGTATGCCACTGACTTCGTTGCGATTCCCCCACCGCCACAATGCCAGTGCCCCCGTCGCATCTCGTACCGGCAATACCGGCATCCCGGCCCAATAGCGTGACTCGTATTGCCCAGTCGTTAGCGCTGTCGGCGTCGCTCCGGTAAGTAACAGGTCAGCCGTATCATGCCAGCTAAATCGCGTTGCACCACACATGATTTACCTTATCCTAATCACGAAAAAACAAATTCCCCATAATTCATTCACACTTTTAGATTAAATTTTGATGACAAAAACTATCGCTATCGTGCTATACTACCATATACAAACACGCTGATTTTTTGATATAAACGGTACTACCATGAACGATTTTGTGCACCTTCACGTCCACTCCGAATACAGCCTCCTCGATGGCTATGCCACCATCAATGACATCGTCAAACGTGCTGCCGAGCTCGGCATGGACAGTATCGCCGTCACCGACCACGGCGTGATGTACGGCGCAATTGATTTTTATAACGCCGCCAAAAAAGCCAACGTCAAACCGATTATCGGGCTCGAAGCCTATATCGCGCCCAATCACCGCAATGACCCCACCCAGCGTGGCTCACGCAACTACAATCACCTGCTCTGCCTAGCCACCGACATGACCGGCTACCGTAATTTGGTCAAACTGACCACCAAAGCCCACCTCGAAGGGATGGGCTCCAAAGGGATTTTTGCGCGACCACGCATTGACCGCGAATTGCTCCTCAATCACCACGAAGGCCTCGTCATCACCTCGGCCTGTATTGCCGGTGAAGTCGCCCAATACATTCAGTCACGCCAACCCGAAAAAGCCCGCGAGACGGCGGCTTGGTTCCGCGATTTACTTGGCCCCGATCGCTACTTCCTCGAGCTTCAGCTCCACGAAAATACCCCCGAGCTCGAAGAAATCAACGACGAACTCATCAAAATCGGCCAAGAATTGGGCATCCCATTGGTCGCCACCTGCGACAGCCACTTCATCAACGCCAGCGACCTCGATGCCCACCGCATGGTGATGGCCATGGGCTTCAACATGACCCTCAACGAACTCTGCACCAAAAAATACGACATGGACGAAAGCTACCACATTTTGTCGGCTGACGATATCTGGAAGCGCTTCAAGCGCTACGGCACCGCCCCCATCGAAAACACCCGCCGCATCGCCGATATGGTCAACCTCAAGCTCGATTTCGGCAAAATCAAACTCCCGGCCTTCGAAATCCCCGCTGGGCACGACGCCTCATCCTATCTACGCTTTGTCTGCGAAGAGGGCCTCGTACAGCGCTTCAACGGCAGTGTGCCCCTCGGCTACCCCGAGCGCTTGATGTACGAGCTCGATGTCATCAACCAAACCGGCTTCCCCGACTATATGCTGATCGTGTGGGATTATGTCTCGTATGCCCGCCGCAACGGCATCCCTTGTCTGCCTCGTGGCTCGGCCGGCGCCTCGCTGGTGCTCTATTGCTTGGGGATTACCGACGTCGACCCCGTCGCCAACAAACTGTTGTTTGAACGCTTTTTGAGCCCCGAACGCCTCGATATGCCCGATATCGACGTCGACTTTGCCGATACCCGTCGTGGCCAAATCCTCGACTATATTGCCGCCAAATATGGCCGCGAAAACACCGCCCAAATCATCACCTATGGCACGCTCGGCGCCAAGGCCGCCATCCGCGATGTAGGCCGGGCCCTCGATGTGCCCTTGTCGGAAGTCGACCGCATCGCCAAGCTCATCCCCAATACCCCCAACATCACCTTGCGCGATGCGTTAGAAAAAGCCCCCGAATTCAAACAGCTCTACGAATCGAGCGACGAAACCAAGCAAATCGTCGATTGGGCTCAACGCATCGAAGGGCGTATGCGTAACGTCGGCACCCATGCCTGTGGCGTGGTGATTAGCCGCAACCCCCTCGACGATGTGGTGCCACTCCAACGTACTACCAAGGACGAAAACTCCTTGATGGCCGCCTATGAAGGTCCCACGTTGGCCAAAATCGGCCTGCTCAAAATGGATATCCTCGGGCTGACCAATTTGTCGGTCGTGGCAGAATCATTGCGCTACATCGAAATATCTACCGGTACTGCCATGCAACTCGGCGACATCCCGCTCACAGACAAAAAAACCTTTGCGTCGCTCAGTGCCGGCAACACCGTCAATGTCTTCCAGCTCGAATCTGCCGGTATGGTGCGTTACCTGCGTGAACTCAAACCGACTCGCGTCCAAGACATCTATGCCATGGTGGCGCTCTATCGCCCAGGCCCACTCGAACAAATCCCTGTCTACATCCAAAACAAAAACAATCCCAAGGGAATTAAATACCTCCACCCCATTCTCAAGCCCATCCTCGAAGACACCTACGGCGTCATCGTCTACCAAGAGCAGATTATGCAACTGCTCCAAGTCATCGCCGGCTATACCCTTGGGCAAGCCTATATCGTGCTCAAAGCCATCGGGAAAAAACAAAAAGAGATGATGGCGGCCGAAGAACCACGCTTCAAAGACGGCTGTCTGAAAAACGGACTCACCAAAGAGCAAGCCGATACCTTGTGGGACTTGATTCAGCCCTTCGCTAACTACTCGTTCAATCGTCCCCACGCCACTTTGTACGGCTTGTTGTCGTACCAGACAGCCTACCTCAAAAACAACTTCTCGACCGAATACATGGCTGCCGTGCTCAAGGGCTCGGCTGGGCAAATCGAAGATGTCGCCAAAGCCGTCAATGAATGCGCCAAGCTGGGCGTCGCCGTGCTCCGCGCCGACATCAACGCCAGCCAAGCCGACTTCACCATCGAACGCGTCAATGATGCACTGGTAGAAGGCAATATCCGCTTCGATCACGGTGTACGCTTTGGGCTGGCCGCCATCAAAAACGTCGGTGAAGGTCCCGTCGAAGCCATTATTTCCGCCCGCAACGACACCCCATTTAGCAGCCTTGCTGACTTTGCCGATCGCGTCGACCATAAGCTCATCAACAAACGCGTGATTGAAAGTCTCATCAAAGCGGGGGCGTTTGATTCGCTGGCTGGTAGCCGACGCCAAAAACTCGCCGTGCTTGACCAAGTGCTTGATGCCGCCAGTGGTGCCCAAAAAGCCCGCGCTAGCGGTCAATCGAGTTTGTTTGACTTGATGGGAAGTAGCGATAGGAGTGCGACAACCGTCAATATGGCCGCCGTGCAGTTCCCTATCATACGTGAATCACGCGAAGATAACCGCGAATTGCTCGCTTGGGAAAAAGAACTCCTCGGCATGTACGTCTCTGACCATCCCGTGGTGCAAGCCTTGCGTGACATCGATTTGAGCGATGTTACCTCGCTCGGCGCCGTCAGCGACGAAATGGTCGGTCAATCGCTGACGTTTGCGGGGATGCTCAGTGCTACCAAAACCGTCACCACCAAAAAAGGCGATAGCATGTTTGTCGGGGTCTTTGAAGACCTAGCTGCCAGCATGGAATGTGTGGCCTTCCCCAAAGCGTACGAAAAATTCCGCGCCTTGCTCCACGACGATTCCGTTGTCCGCATCATCGGCAAGCTCGACCGCCGCAATGATGGCATGCAACTGATGATCGACAAAGTCGAAGCCATCATCCACCATGAAGCACCCGCCTCCGTACCTGCGCCAGCCATTGCGCCGGCTCCTACACTGACGACACCGACGGGCACCACCCCCTCCCCACCACCGCAGCAAGCGCCATCACCAACAGGAAACAGCATGCCAGAGCAACGCAAACCAAGCGCCCCCAATCACGGCGCCCATGATGTCATCAAAACACCCAACCGCGCCGCTGTGTCGACACCCAAACCAACACCCGCTCCAGCCGCGCCAGAACCAAGTGGGCCCCAACATGTCATCCGCCTCTTTATCCCTGTATTTGACCACAACGACCATACGGTGCAATTCATGAACGAAATCTATGCCCTCACCGAGCAATTCCGTACTGCCGATGATGGCGAAGCCGTCTTGATGATCCACCTACCTGTCGAACAGCGCAACGTCATCCTCCGGATGCGCGGTACGGTGCGTGACCCCCTCAACCTCTGCGATCTTTTGCGCAACAAAGTCGGCCATGATGCAATCATCCTCGAGTCAGCCTAATGGCACTGTTTTTTGCTGTTTCATCCCTAAACCTGTGCAAACCCTCGTGCAATCTTATTTGCACGAGGGTTTTAACAACGAATTTATCACAATTTTGCGCGTTTTTTCAACATGTACTTTTTTTCACAGTAAATTTTACTCTACACTTGATGCGCTTGTATTACCTACAAATGCACCGCTTAGCCCCGTATTTCAGCAAAAATAATACTTTATTATGCGTAATGTAGCGCAATTTGTATGGTGTTGCCCAAAATGAATCATTTGTTGTGGTATAGACTCGTAACTACAATTTAAATTGTGTAGCATAAATAGAGGATAAAATGAGTATTTGCAAATGCTGAACAAAGTATTGACATTTTGTGTAACATCCTTTACAATAGTGATGTGCTGATCCGAAGTAAGGAGGCGTCTCGATGACGTTACACCAGTCAGCAGACTATACTGAACAACAAGCGTCGCTTCCTACTCTCATTTCAGCTACCGACGCCGACGACCAGCTCAAGATTATCGCTATCGCCAATGGTGACAATCACGCACTCGAGGAACTTTATAATCGCTACTCGGGTGTGGTATATCGGCTGGCGTTCCGCATTCTCAAACATCGTGAACAAAGTGAAGAAGTCGTCCAAGAGGTGTTTTGGCGCGTCTGGCGGCGCAGTGCAAGCTTTACGCGCGAGCGCGGGCGGGTAGCACAGTGGATTTTTGGGATTGCGCATAACCTGTGCATCGACGAGATGCGTCGCATGCGAGCGCGCCCCAATCCCGTCTACGAAAACGACGACTATCCCATCATCGCCCAACTTGTTGACGAGCAGATCGACATTCCTGCAGTCGTCTGGGCCAATGAGCAACACCGCGTGATTGTAGGGGCGTTGGCAACGCTGCCTGTTGCACAACGTGAAGCCGTCGAGCTTGCGTACTTCGGTGGCTATTCGCACCAAGAAATCGCCGATCGCCTCGATCGCCCACTCGGCACCATCAAAACTCGTGTCCGTTTGGGATTGCAAAAACTCGGCACCTTGCTGGCAGACACCGACATAGATGGCACAACCGTATAAATGTGACCCCCGTGACGTATATGCGTCACGGGGGTTTTGGCATATTCACGGCGGTGCGAGTTATTTTTTACCAATAAATTGACGAAACTGCGCATCGACTGCTGGCCGAGCCCCAAAATGACTCACGACCCAGCTCCCAAGGTTGTTGGCAAGTTGGGCGGCCTGTGCCAAATCACCGTCACGTAAATAACTCGTCAAAAACCCCGCATTAAACGAATCGCCCGCCCCCGTCGCATCGATGACTGCCACCTCGTGGGTAGCGTGATGCTGTTCGTAGCCCGGGGCGCTAATCAGACAGCCATCTTTGTCGAGCTTAAGGACGACTACGGCGTCTTTGAAGCGTTTGCGCAAGGCTCGCACGACCAGCAATGGGTCGCGTTCACCCGTCAAAATCATCCCTTCATCACGGTTGGGCAACATGATGTCAATCGGTAACTGAGCAGTGATTGCATCAAAGGTATCACGGCCCATTTCGCGGATCATCTGGTACGACGCCGGGTCAAACGACACCGTGGCACCGGCCGCCTTTGCCACCTGTGCAGCATACAAAGCCGCGGCGCGCGGAGGGTCACTAAAGAGCGACCAAGCGGTGATATGCACGTGGGCGGCTTGTTGGAGCATCGCTACCGAGATATGTTCAGGATACAAATGGAAATCCGCCCCTTGGTTGGTAATCATACTACGTTGCCCGGCTCGGTCAATCATCACCACAATCACCCCGGTGTCGTGATTGGGGGTACGAATGATGTGCGCGTCTACCCCTTCATGCGCCAAATCAGCCACGATAAGATCCCCAAAGGCATCGGTCCCCACCGCCCCCACAAACGCCGCTGGTGCGCCAAGGCGCGCCACCCAGGCTGCCACATTGGCGGCAGAGCCGCCAGGCGCCAAAGCAATCCGTCCGGTCGTGTCACCCCCTGGCAACAAAATCGTATCGGGTTGCGCCAACACATCCCACACCAAATCCCCCACCGCCACAATCGCTCCTGTGCGCATGACTTTGTCCTTTGTAATACCAAAAACGCCGCATGCAGCGGCGTTTTTGCCATAGCATACGGCGTCTGATAACTGTATTATAGCGGGCAATTAGACGGCATCACTCGCAGGTGTTGTTTGAGCCGCTTGCCGCACTAATGGAAGTAACACGCCGATAATTATGGCGGCGGCGCTACCAACCAACACCCCACCTACATGATATGGGGCGGTGACATGGACGAAGTCAGACAAGACGCCGGCCAGCACTGGTCCCAGCACCGTGGTCAGTGAGGTCAGTGCTTGGCTACCCCCCAATGTGGCACCTTGTGCGCTTGGATCGACTCGGCGCGAAATTAAACTGGTCAACGATGGCGTCGCCATCCCGCTCCCTGCCCCCAGCAACATGATGGCCGGGTACAACCAAAACCCCGTGGGGGCGATGGCAAGTCCTTCGAACCCGAGCGCCATCAGCACCATACCGACCATGGCTAATTTGGCTTCGCCAAATTTGGGTAGCAACATGCGCAACAAAAAGCCTTGCATGATAACAGCCATCAACCCGACGGCCACAAATACAAAGGCGTTGTCGATGGCAGCAAAGCCGAAGCGCCGGTCACTATAGACGGCAAAGTTGCTTTGCATGCCCGAAAACGCCAAGTTCAACAAGACAATCCCAAGCAACAATGTACGAATGTTGTTGTTTTGCAACACTTCAGCAACCCGCTTCAATGGATTGCTACTGCGCACTTCCTGCGTGCGCCGCTCAACTGGCAACGACTCTGGCAAGGCAAAATAGCCAAAAATGACGTTGACAAATGATAATGTGGCTGCCACAAATACTGGCACTGCTAAGCCGTAGGTGCTGAGTACGCCCCCCAACGCTGGTCCAAGCATGAACCCCAACCCAAAGGCGGCACCGAGCATGCCCAATCCTTTGGCACGATTTTCGGGCGTGGTAATGTCGGCGATGTAGGCTTGAGCAGCACTGATATTGGCGCCCGTCACCCCGTCAATAATGCGCGACGCAAACAACGCTACGAGCATCAACCACGGGCTGATGATGAATAAGTTTTGTGAAAAACCGAAAATGACATACCCAAGCCCCGTCCCCAACAAACTAATCAATAGCACTGGGCGACGACCGTAGCGGTCGGATAAACTCCCCAACCATGGCGCACAGATAAATTGCATTAGGGCATAGGTGGCCGATAACCCGCCTACTATCAATGCCCGATTGACGACCAGCCATGGGTCACCCGATGATTCGAGGATTTTGACGTAGTAAGGCAACACAGGGATGACGATCCCAATGCCTAACAAATCGATGAGTACCGTAAAAAAAATGAACAGCATTGGTGAACGTTGACGCATACTTTGCTCGCTTACTTTTGATTCACTACTGTACCTTGACTTCACAAAACACAGTATAACAAGACTGACAATGTTTTGTCAATGTTTTGTCAATGTTTTGTAAATACACGTGACTGCGCATGGTAATTGCAACCGTGGCATGGGCGTGAGGGGGGATGCGGGAGCAAAGCGATAACGGGGCACAAATTAATTGACGGCACGAGACACGAGTGGTATAATGTTCTGACGTGTTGCCTTACCCAAGGCAATTTTGTTCTGTTATAAACGGGGGTATCCAGAAGGGGTGCTGTCATAACCGACCGATTGCGATTCAACAACCGAATACGTGCCCGCGAGGTTCGTCTCATTGACGAGCAAGGTGCACAGGTTGGCATAGTAGCATTACGTGATGCAATTCAGATGGCCGAGGAGCGTGGGTTTGACCTAGTAGAGGTTGCACCAAATGCAGTCCCGCCGGTATGTCGCATCATGGACTACGGCAAGTTCCGATATGAGCAATCAAAAAAGGAACGCGAGGCACGCAAACACCAGAAGCAAGTCGAGCTAAAGGAAGTGCGTCTCAAACCAAAGACTGACGATCACGACATCGACGTCAAAGCCAAGCAAGCGCGCAAGTTCTTGTTGGGTGGTGATAAGGTCAAATTCACCCTGCGTTTCCGAGGTCGTGAGATTTTCCACCCAGACATTGGGTTAAAGATGTTAGAAGGCATGGCCGAGGATTTACGTGATATCTCGGTTGTAGAGCAGAAGCCGTTGATGGAAGGGCGGGTATTGTCGTTGTTGTTGGCGCCCAACGCCAAGGCACGGCAGACGCCGACCAAGCCAGCGACGCCTGCGGTAGCGAATCCAACGCCACGCCCTGCCAAACCGCCCAAAGAAGCAAAAGTGTCGGCAGAAGCGCCAGCACCTGTGCCCGCAGAAGCGGCACAATCCGCAGTTGCGTCGCCCAATACCACCTCAGAAGGGGAATAATCATGCCCAAAATGAAAACACACAAAGGTACCGCCAAGCGCTTTACTTTTACTGGCTCGGGTAAGTTGGTCAGCGCGATGGGGCGACGCGGTCACTTCCGCCGTCGCAAAGCAACTCGGTTGTTGCAGAAATTGAGCCGAATGCAAGAAGTCCACGAGTCAACGCAACCACGGGTATTGCGTGGGTTGCCGTACCGCAAGAAGCATGCCCGCTAACGAATGCCCCTCCGAGGCGGTGTGTTGATATACACAGCGACACTTCTGTAGAGAACAGGAACGATAATGGCTCGCGTAAAACGTGGAATGATGGCGCACAAGCGCCACAAAAAGCTCCTCAACCAAGCAAAAGGCTTCCAAGGCAGCCGTAGCCGTCGCTACGCCGTCGCCAAGCAAACCGTCATGAAGGCCTTGTCCTATGCCTTCCGTGACCGTCGCGCCCGGAAGCGCGACTTCCGCCGCTTATGGATTATCCGCATCAATGCTGCGGCGCGCCTTTGTGGGGTGTCGTACAGCCGACTAATCAATGCCTTACAAAACGCTGGAATCGTGATTGACCGCAAAATGTTGGCAGATTTGGCCGTCCATGATATGGCTGCCTTCCGTCAAATTGCCGAACGTGCACTTACCCCGGCATCGTGATTCGTAGTACCAGCAATAGTCACGTCCGCACCATCCGCTCACTCCGCGACGATCGTTCGTTGCGTCGTAGTGAGCGGATGTTTGTGCTCGAGGGTGTACGCCTCGTCGCAGACCTATTTGCCAGTGGCGCAAATCCAGTATTTGTGCTGTATGATCCTGATTTGTTGGCGACGACAGCGGCAGGCAATGCACTCATGACCACCTTGATGCACAGTAGCGGCGCCGTCTACGCCACTAGTGCCGAAGTCATCAAAGCCGCGAGTGACACCACCTCGCCCCAAGGAGTGGTGGCGGTGGCCTGCTGGCCAACCATCCCCGTCCCCGCCCACCCACAGCTCATGGTGGTCTGCGACCACATCCAAGACCCGGGCAACCTCGGCACCATCATCCGCAGTAGCGATGCAGTGGGGGTGGCAGCCATCTACTGTAGCGTGGGGTGTGTCGACGCCTATGCACCCAAAACAGTGCGAGCCAGTATGGGCAGCCTGATGCGCGTGCCCATCATCCAAGATATGACATGGGATAACCTCGCTACCACCTTGGCACCATACCCGATTTATGCGGCCGATGGGGGGGTACGGAGCGTGGCCTATACCCAAATTGATTGGCGCACACCTAGTGTGTTGATTGTGGGCAACGAAGCGCATGGGCTGAGTAGCGCTGCCCGGCAACTTGCCCAACAAACTATCCACATCCCTATGCGGGCGGGTATCGAATCACTCAACGCCGCCATGGCGGCGAGTATTATTTTGTTTGAAGCCCAGCGCCAACAAATGCTCAATTGACAATGGATTCTCATGGGCTCGCACAGAGGGCGCAGAGGGCACAGAGGCAATCGTCACTGCACACGTCACTTCCGACTTCACTTCATCCTGCCGACTTCATCCTTCATACTTCTTATCTCGCACAGTGCACTCAGAGGGCACAGAGGCAA